>Ga0302308_10001940_pt1 | contig 16763 bp, 18 predicted proteins | sample III_Palsa_E3_3_FD_200531 | JGI IMG/M metagenome (GOLD analysis project Ga0302308, IMG submission 200531) | Peat permafrost microbial communities from Stordalen Mire near Abisko, Sweden - III_Palsa_E3_3 | ecosystem: Environmental > Terrestrial > Soil > Palsa > Peat permafrost | place: Sweden... | reverse complement strand
AAGGGGACCTGGGTGGTGGAGGCGTCCGGGGTGGTTTGGGCGCGCAGGAGGAGGGGCAGGCCCAGCGCGAGCAGGAGCAAGAGGCTTTTTTTTCGCAGGAAAGAGGCTTTTAGGGGGAGGGTCATTTTGCCTTGGTGAGAACGCTATTATCTTCGCTTAAGCGGTTGAATTTACAACCCAATTTAAAGGTTCGTACTGCATTCCTCGCCACTCAGTTTTAAGCGCTTAAAGTGGCTTAAATCTCGTTCAAAACCCTGGGTTCAATGCAGAATTTGTCTGGATTTTAAGGAAAGCGCTTTGGAGTTTCGCAACCCCTTAACAAAAGTGATGGAATCGTAATAATCTTCTAAACGGATAAATATTCCGACATTCGCAGCCCAGGTTTTTAATCGCTTGTTGCAGCAAACATCCCAAGAGAGCACCTCAATTCCCCACCCCATTTTGTGCATTCTTTCGAGATCCGCATGAAAACCGCTCCCGGTCTCATATCCAGCCCCATCTCCAGTCAGTAGGACAATAATCCCAGGAGTAACTGGTTGGCTTTGAAGAAGCCGCTTCGTATTTGAAGCATAAATCTCTCGATTCGAGGGAGCTTTTCCGAAGGAAGAAGGTTGCTGGGCTAGGATTGAACCTAGGACATTTAGGTTATGAGCTTGAAAGCTCCCCAATCCCAAGGCGGGAGACGATCTCCGCCCCGATAGCCAGGGAAGCCGTGGCCCCAGGCGACGGGGCGTTGACGACATGTAGGGCGTTGGGGCGTTGGATGAGGGAGAAGTCTTGGACGAGTTGGCCGGAGGGTTCCATGGCTTGGGCGCGGACGCCGGAGCCGCCGGGGGCGAGGTCGGCGAGCTGGAGGGAGGGGACGAGTTTTTGCAGGGAGGCGCAGAAGAGGCGGCGGCTCCAGGAGCGGCGGATTTCTTGCCAGCACATGGTCTTATGCTTGGCCATGAAGCGCCAGAGGCCGGGGAAGGCGAGGGTGTCGAGGAGGTCGCGGGGGTTGAGGTCCTGTTTGCGGTAGCCTTCGCGGGCCCAGGCGAGGACGGCGTTCGGCCCGGCCTCGATGCCGCCGTGGATGAGGCGGGTGAAGTGGACGCCGAGGAAGGGGAAGCTGGGGTCGGGGACGGGGTAGATGAGGTGGCGGACGAGGGAGTGGCTCTGGGGGCGGAGCTGGTAGTATTCGCCGCGAAAGGGGACGATTTTGACGGGGCTGGTTTCGCCGGCGAGGGCGGCGACGCGGTCGGAGTGGAGGCCGGCGCAGTTGATGAGGTAATCGGCGTGGATATCTCCGGCGGGGGTTGGGGTTTCGATCCGCCAGCCGGAGCCGTCGGAGGTGATTTTTTTCGCGCCGCAGTTAAATTTGAGGGTGCCCCCGAGTTTTTCGATTTCGATGACGAGGCGGGCGCAGACTTGGGGGTAATCGACGATGCCTTCCTGGGGGACGTGGAGGGCTGCGAGGCCGCCGACGTGGGGCTCGATTTCGAGCATTTCTTCGCGTTGGAGGAGGCGGAGGCCGGTGAGGCCGTTGGCGGTGCCGCGTTCGTGGAGGCGGTGGAGGCGTTCGAGTTCGGCTTCGTCGGTGGCGACGACGAGTTTGCCGCAGATTTCGTGGGGGATGGCGTGGGTCTGGCAGAAGGCGATCATTTCGCGGATGCCGGTGACGGCGAGCCGGGCCTTGAGGGAGCCGGGCTGGTAGTAGAGGCCGGCGTGGAGGACGCCGCTGTTGTGGCCGGTCTGGTGTTGGCCGGGGCCGCTCTCTTTTTCGAGGAGGGTGACGGAGGCGCCGGGACGGGCGAGGAGGAGTTTGTAGGCGGTGGCGAGACCGATGATGCCGCCGCCGACGATGGCGTATCTGGGGGTCATGGTTCTGGTTTAGGGGCTGGGATCGATTTTGGGAAGGTTGTGTCGGGGTTTGCGGTGGCGGCGGGGTGGGCGATGCTGGTTGGGGGCGGACCCAAATTGCTTGCCGCCCCCCCGAAGCTTGGCGTAGTACGTACCGCTCGGTTCGCTGAATGGTTCGGTCTTTGCCAGGGTAGCTCAGCGGTAGAGCAGGGGACTCATAACTAGAAACGGCCATTTTCTGCCATTTCCACTCATTCGTCTGAATTTTGCTAATATCTAATTAGAAGCCACTTAGAAACTTACTTCTTGTTGCTGAATTTTCCTGAAAAAGGCTCATTTTTGAGCCCGAGTGTAGAAAAGGAGTGTAGAAAGAATTTTCAACGCAACTGCCTTCTACTTCATGGAATGACGTTGATTTTTGGTCTTCCAATGCCGAGAGATCGCATTGGATGCCTTAGCCAGCCAAGCCAGATTTCTTCGTAATAAGCGAAGCTCAAATAGAGCAAAATATTTTACAGCATTAGGCGCTGGTGACCCCAACGGTTTAAGGAGATTAGCCGCAATTAATATGGGGATTTCGTGCGGCAAGAAACCCAGGAACCAAGCAGCTTCTTCCATATTTAGACGTGCCGGAGGATGCCGAAAGCTTAAGAAGTGGTGGCGTGCAGGATTCATGCCTCACTTCACCACCAAACAGGGCATGCTTATTAGCGAGGAGTGGAGGAGTAATCCCAATTATACGAGAGTTTACCAAAGCGATAACCATCCTCATGACGCTCTGGCGATGCCTTACCGGGGTGCCGACTCTCCGGCAAGGTCGGTTGCCCGAACATGGATGTATCCAAAAGAGAGCGTTGAGAGGGGGAGGAAGGCACCTCAAGAATTCATAAGGGTGTCTACTTGCCCACATCGTGATGTCAGCCATTATCCCGTCCCAGCGCCTCCCTTAAGCGGGGGCTTGCGCCCATATTCCCACAGGTCCACATTCGACTTGGAGGGCGGCTGCAAAATAGGTTGGCGAGGTTGGGTAGTCCGAATCCTGCACCGTGGGCCCAATAACGATAGCGATTGCTCAATGCCTTTTGCCCGAATCCAAGAAGGTGCGTTAAAGCCGCCAGGGGTAAATCGCCAAGCTGGAGGACCTGATCCGCAAGATCGTCGCCCTCGCCGCTCTGAAGCTGATCGTCTTCAACATAGGCATTGTTCCAGGCTTCTCGGCGCTCTACACCAGCAATTCGGCGACTCATACCGCCACCGTCCAAGTCGGCCTTACCGACGGTCACCGCGTCGGCAGCTACGAATACATGGCCCATGTCCGCGACGCCACGCGCTGGGAGCTGCCGGAACTCTCCGGCTATTTCCAGTCAGGCGGCCGTTTATTGAGGGGGGATTTCGACGCCTCGGTCTATCCGATAAGATAACCTGGGGACCCGTGTGGCAAAGCATGTAGGTCTGACTCGCCCAAATTTTGCAGTCCTTGGGATGACAGCAACCTTAAACTTTAAAGCATCCGTTCCGATATCTGGTTCGTCTTATCATGAGGATGGATGCGTATCTTGCTCTCTTGCCGGTTGCTGCTACGGTCCAGCGTTGGGAAACCGTCGAGTGGGCGCGTCACGCGCCGAAACGGGGGAATTTTCCGACTTTAGGCATGACCTCCCCGATTGAATCCGAACGCCAGCGCGATTCCGACCTCGTCTTACGGGTGGCACGGGAGGATCAGGCGGCCTTTGCCGAGCTTTATGACAGGTTTTCGCCCGGTCTTTATGCGGTGGCGCTTCGCATGGTTTTCGATGCCCGGGAGGCGGAGGATGTGATCCAGGAGGCTTTCCATCAGATGTGGCGACGAGCGCAGACCTATGACGCGGCCCGGAGCAGCGCCTTCACCTGGGCGGTGATGATCGTCCGACACAAGGCGATCGACCGGCTCCGCGTGCGGCAAAGGATCGACCGGACAATCAATAAGGCGGTCGATCTCAATTATTTTGCTGAGATCGATGAGTCCTCCGCTTCGGTTCCGCTCGATCAGGAGCGAAATACCAGCATTCGGGCGGCTTTGGAGGAAATTCCCGTCGACCAGAAGCAGGCCATCGGGCTGGCATTCTTCGGAGGATTGACCCATGAGGAGATTGCCCTGCGCCTGGATACCCCTCTAGGCACCGTCAAAGCCCGTATTCGCCGAGGACTACTCCGTCTGCGCGATCGATTGAAGGAGGTCGCATGATCGCCGAAGACCGCCAGGATATCGCGATTGCCTATCTGCTAGGAGAGCTTTCATCCGAGCAAGCGGCTACTTTCGCACGGGAAATCTCAGCAGAGCCGGAATTGGCAACGCTAATCGACGAATTGCGGGAGACCTTAGGCGCGGTGGCTGCCTCCGTGGCTCCGGCGACGCCGCCTGCCGGACTGCGGGAAAAAGTGCTCGCCGTACCCGTAGAGCCCAAGGAACCGAAGCCGGTTCCCGTTCCGCTTCAATCGCTGCCTCGCCGCCGCTGGATCGGGGCGACCTGTGCCGCTCTTTTCGCGGTGGCTGCCCTCGTGGCAGGGCTCGATGATTGGAAAGTCCGCAGCCGGGCAAATGACCTGCGGGGAGAACTCGCCTCGCTCCAGACCGAAATATCCTCCTTGCATGAACAGACGGCGGCGCAGCAGACGCAGCTCGCCGAACTCCAAAACCGGAACGCGCTGAGCGAGGTCAAGGTGGCTACCCTCGACGCTCAGACGGCGCCGCTGGAGAAGGTGAACGCCGTAGTGGTCTGGGACGCGCAACGACAGGAGGGCCTGATCAAGTTGGGCCATCTGCCGAAGCCCGACGCCGGGAAGGATTACCAGCTCTGGGTGATCGATCCGAAGTATGCCTCGCCGGTCAGCGCGGGGGTTCTCTCGGTCGGCGACGACGGCACGGTGGTCATCACCTTCAAGCCGGTCCAACCGATCTCCTCCGCCGATAAATTCGCCATTAGCGTCGAAAATGCAGGCGGATCGCCCGCGCCCGCCGGGCCGATTGTCTTCGTCGGCAGCTAGGGCCATGAGCGGCGTGAAGATGGCCTATCTGGCCGCCTGCGTCTTCAGCCTCGCCCTGGCCTCGCTGAATGTGGTGCCGATCTCCAATGTGATGCTGTGGCGGATCAGCGTGGTCACCACCGAGTTTGGCCACTGTCTCTTCATTGGCGCTTTCATGCTGGCGCTGGCGGGAATGCGCGGGCCGCTTTCCTGCCAAATCGGCGCAGGTACGGCGGTGCTGGCCGCGCTTCTTTTGATCTCCCCGGTCGTGCAAGCCGTCGGGCTCGCCCGGCGGCTTCCCCAGCAGATGGAGCGGGATTTCGGCCCACTCTCCGTCGCCGAGAGGGAATGGCTGCCTCAGCCTTTCTCCTTCCGCACTCTCTGCTTCGGGCGGAAGACGGTTGCCTGTGCCGTGCAAACCTTTCCCTATGTCGAGCATGACGGTCAGGCTCTTCAGCTCGATTTTTACCGGGCGGCTTCCGGCCGGCCTGTCCCATGCGTGCTGTTGGTGCATGGCGGGGGCTGGAATACCGGTTCTCGGCGCGAGGGCGTCGAGTTCGATCATTTCCTGGCGGCAAGGGGCTATGCCGTGGCCTCTATCGATTATCGGTTGGCGCCGGCCTCGACTTGGCCCGCACCCCGGGACGATGTCTTTGCTGCCCTCGGTTGGTTGAAGGCGCATGCGGCGGAGTTAGGCATCGATCCGACCCGCTTCGTGATCATGGGCCGCTCCGCCGGGGGACAAATCGCAGAGGCCGCCGCCTATGAAGCCAATGACCCGGCGATTCGGGGCTGTATCGCCTTCTATGCGCCTGCGGACATGCATCTGGCCTTCCGCTATGCCTACCCGACCGACATCCTCGATTCCTACCATCTCCTGATCCATTACCTCGGCGGAACGCCGGAAACGGTCCCGGAAAAATACGACAGCGCCTCCGGCATCCTCCAGGTTAAAGCGGGCATTACGCCGCCGACGCTGCTCCTCCATGGAAAGCGTGATTCCCTGGTCTGGCATTTGCAAAGCGAGCGGCTCGCGGCCCGTTTAGGAGATGCTGGGATCGCTCATACTCTGATCGAGCTGCCTTGGGCCACCCATGCGTTCGACTACGATCGCCGGACACCAGGTGGCCAGATCGGAGCCTATGCGGTCTGCTATTTCCTGGCGGCGGTTACTACGCGGCCGCCCTAAGGCTTGCGAAAACGGTAATGGGAGATGTGCCATTCTCGACCTTGGCGATAGCCCCACAGCTCGGCACATGACATGAAGAAGATGCGCCAGTAGACCCACCACTTGCGCGCCTGATCCGCGCCATAGGTCTTCTCGAAGAGGAGCCAGATTTTCTCGCGATGGAGGTCCATGTTGGCGAGCCAGGCCTCGGAGGTCTTTTGATAATGGGTGCCGTCGACGCCCCAATGGCGCTCGATCTGGAGATCGTCTTGGAAATAGAGCAAGAGGTCGTCGCTCGGCATCTGCCCGCCGCTGAAGAAGTAACGGGCCATCCAGTCGCCCTCCCCCCGGTCCTCGAAGGCGTAGGCCAACTCGCGATGGGTGAAGATGTGGACGAAGAGCTTGCCGCCAGGCATAAGCCAGCGGGAAATCTTCGCCAGCAACATCTGGTAGTTCTTCATGTGCTCGAACATCTCCACGCTCACCACACGATCGAAGCCTGGGACGATATCGAAGTCGTTCATGTCGCAGGTGATGATCGTAAGGTTGGAAAGGCCTTGGCGCGCGGCCTCGGCGAGGATGTGTTCCCGCTGGGTCCGCGAATTGGAAACTCCAGTAAATCGGGAACGGGGATAGCGGGCAGCCATCCAGAGGGAAAGCGAGCCCCAGCCGCAACCCAGTTCGAGGACGCGCTGGCCATCGGCCAATTCGGCGCGCTCGCAGGTCAACGCGAGCATCTTCTCCTCGGAAGTGGCCAGGGTATCGAGCGGATCGGTCCAGAGGCCGGAACTATACTTCAGCCGGGGGCCGAGGACGTGCTGGTAGAAGGCGGTGGGAACCTCGTAATGCTGCTCATTGGCGGCGCGGGTCTGAACGGCGATGGCGCTCCACTTCAGGTTGTCGATATAGGACATCAATGCGGCGCGGCGGGCCTCGGGGGCCGGGGTCGCTTTTTCGCGCAGGGTTTCGGCCAGGAGGCGGCGGATGCCAATCCGGATCAGGGAATCGGGCAGGAGATCGGTTTCGAGGATGCGGTCGAGGAAGTTCATGAATCGTTGCGGAACCAGGGGATGAAGGCACTGACTTTCCGTTGATAATCGCGATAGGCCTCTCCCTTGCTGCGGACCGAGAACTCCTCGGTCAGAGGGATGCCGGTGATGCGGAGCAGAAACCAAAGCATGAGAAAAGGGCAGAAGATCGTGGTCCATCCATAAGGGCTGCCAAGGGCGAAGAGGAAGAAGGCGATCCAGACCAAGGCCTCGAAGAAATAGTTCGGATGCCGGGAATAACGCCAGAATCCCTGTTGGCAAACCTTGCCACGGTTGGCCGGATCGGACTTGAACTGCTCCGCCTGCCGGTCGGCCAGGGTTTCCCCGAGGATGGCCAGGATGCCCAGCGTAAGACCGGCCCATTCGACTGGCTGAAGGCCTGGAGTGGAATTGAACGCGGCAAGAAGAAGGGGCCATGAAAGGGTCGCGATGAGGAGGGCCTGAACTTCGAAGAAGAGGAGGAACTTGCCCGGCCCGGGCCATTGTTTGCGGAGCTTTTCGTAACGGGGATCTTCCTTCGGATGATGCCGGACGACGCGAACGAGGATATGGGTACCGAGCCGGAGACTCCACGCCATGCCCAAAGCAGCGAAGCTCCAACGGCGCACTCCATCTCCGGGTCCCAGCAGGGCATAGAAGGGAGCCAGCACGGCGAGGCCGTAGGACCAGGCGACGTCGAGGAAGCGGTAGTTGCGAATTTTAACACTGATCGCCCAGACCAAAGCGAAGGCCACGGCCATCGCCCCGAGGCCGTAGAGAAAGAGAGTGCCCATGTTCACGCAGCGGCCTTTCTTCGCAGCAGAAGATCAGACATCGTCGCAGTGGGCGGAAGTCGGAAGAGTTGGATCAGCATATATCCGGCAATGGCGATGTTTCCCAGCAGACAGATGGCGAGGAGCCAGGCGAGGCGCGCCAGGTTCGAGGTTTCCTTATAGGCGAGCCAGGCCCAGAAAGTGAGGAAGGCAAAGTAGGTGTCGAAGAGCGTGGCGATGAACCAGGGATGGGCAATCACGGGGTGCGGAATCTTCCAGACGGCGACCTGGCCGCCCGCCCAAGTGGCGACGCCGATCATGGTGGCACAGACGCAGGCAAAGAGGATGCGGAGGGTCCAGATCATCGGAGATTAGCGGCGAGGCGCCGGTTGTTGGGACGGGTGTAGACGGCCTGCACCACGCTGATGTTCCGTTGCGCGAAGGCCGCTTCGCAGTATTGAAGGTAATAGTTCCATTTCCGAATGAAGCGGTCGTCGAAGCCGAGCGCCTGCACCTCGGGGAGGCGGGCGTTGAAATTCCGCCACCAGGCGTGAAGGGTCCGGGCGTAGCTCGATCCCAGGTCCTCGAGATCGTGGAGAAAGAGATCGCCGGTCCGGTTGAAAGCCTGGTTTACCCGTCCGACGCTGAGGAGGAGCGAGCCGGGGAAAATGTGCTTTTGAATCCAATCGGCGCCGCGCCGCAGTTCGGCATGGCGGCAGTCAGGGACGGTGATGTATTGCAGGGCAGCAAGACCGTCGGGTTCGAGCACCTCGTTGACTTTCGCGCAGAAGATTTCCAGATAACGGTCGCCGAGCGCCTCCATCATCTCGATGGAGACGATCTTGTCATAGCGACCCTCGATGTGGCGATAGTCCTTCAATTCGATCCGGGCGCGATCGGCAATCTTCTCGCGGGCGAATCGCTCCCGGGCATATTCGAGCTGGGAGGGAGAAATGGTCACGACATCGACCCGGCAGCCATAGTGGCGGACGGCATGGCTGGCGAAGCCGCCCCAGCCGCCGCCGATCTCGAGTACCCGGTCCTCGGGCCGGAGCCGGAGCTTGCGGCAAAGGGCCTCGTATTTTCGGGTTTGGGCTGCCTCAAGATCGGAATCGGAGCTGGTGAAGCAGGCGCTTGAATAGGTCATGCCAGGATCGAGCCAAAGGCGGTAGAAATCGTTGCCGAGGTCGTAATGTTCCGTGATGTTGCGCCGGGCGGTCTCCACGCTGTTGGGACGGAGCCGGTGCAGGGCGCGGTTGTAAAAGCGGAGCAGATCGAGCGCGGCCCGCTTTCCCTGAGAGCCGCTCTGGGTCGGTGCATGCTCGACATTGAGGATGGCCCAGGAGATGACCCGCTCGATCGAATCAGTTTCCCATTCCCCGGCGACGTAACTCTCGCCGAAGCCGATGTCGCCAAAGAGGACACAGCGGCGGAAGAAGGCGGCATCGCGCACCCGGATGACGGCATCGACCGCGCCGCCTGGGGTGCCGATGAGGCGGACCGAGCCATCGGGAAACTCGAGCCTGAAGGAACCAGCCGTCATCCCGCTCAGAGCATCGATGACCAGGCGTTCGAAGAGACCCGCGCGACGTGAAGATGGGGCGGCAGGCGCGAGGGAGGCGACGAGTTCGTTCATGAGATTTTACCCGAGAGGGAAGCGTGAGGGTTCAGGACATCGCGTTGAAGATCGGGATCGTCCGCCTTGCGGAACCAAGGGAGCCGCTTCAGCCAGAGAAGCAGGGCGTGCCAATGGATCAGAAAGATCACCCGCAAAGTGAGCAGAGGATATTTCAAGAGGAACCAAGCCAGACGGCCATCGGTGAGCGGCACCCGGGTTCCCTTCAAAGTGGTGAGCAGGATGGGGCGGCCCTCCTTGAGGTCGTTGATATGAACGGCCAGCTTCGCGTCGGGAACGGCCAGGCGGAAGTCGAACTGGAGATCGAGCGGGGAAAAGGGGGAGACGTAGAAGTGTTTCGGGACGACACGACGAAAGCGACCCTCGCGGGGCGGTTCGGCCAGCAGGTAGGGCTTTTGCTCGCCGAAGGTATTGCCCACTTCGGTCAGGGCGCAGAGCGGAACCCCTGCGGCGTCGAAGCAGTAGTAGAAGGAGACCGGATTGAAGACGTAGCCGAAGATGCGGGGAAAGGTGACGAGGAGAACACGCCCTTTTTCCGGCAGGGCGATTCCCTCCCCGGCCAGATAGAGACGGAGCTTTTCCCGGACGGTCTCCGCTTCCCGGCCTGGCAACTTCAGATGGTCCTGATCACGGAAAGCATAAAGGTTCCAACGATTCCGGCTGAAGAGGGAAAGGCGCCGATCAAGCGCATCGAGTTCGTCGAAATCGATGGCGCAGAGGAAGATGCGGTAGGAAAAGCGATGCTCCTTCGGCTCCAGCCGATGATGCATTACCTCGCACTCGTAGAGAGACGATTGAAGGTCGCTCAATTCCACAAGGTCTCCCCGGTGATGGCCCGCGCACATTCGAGGCCGCTAGTGAAGCCGTCTTCGTGGAAGCCGTATTTGAACCACGCTCCGGCGTAGTAGATGGTCTGGTCGGGTGAGATGCGGTTGAGGGCGGGAAGTTCGCGTTGTGCGGCGACAGCGCCGCGTGTGAAGAGCGGATGCTCGTACTCAATCCGGCGCAATACCTTGTCCGGGGCGACTCGGTCGTGGCAGTTGAGGGAGACGAAGTAATTTCGGCGTTCCGAGACGCGCTGGAGGCTGTTCATCCAATAGTGGGTGGTCGGCAGCAGGGAACCGTCCGGGGCAGCATCGATCCGGTAGTTCCATGAGGCCCAGCAGCGGCGGGTACGCGGCATGAAGGAAGGATCGGTGTGGAGCGTCGCGGTGTTCGGCTGGTATCGGAATTCTCGCAGGAGCCTCGCCTCGGCCTCTGTGGGGTCCGCGAGAAGGGCGAGCGCCTGATCGGCATGGCAGGCCAAGATGACCTTGTCGAAAGCCCGGCGCGTGCCATCGGCGAATTCAACCGTCGCCTGACGTTCCTCCCTCCTCACGCGGACCGCGCGGTTCTCCAGCGCGATCCGGTCGCGGAAAGGAAGGGTCAAGCGACTGACATAGGTCTTCGCGCCGCCCTTCACGGTGAGCCAGGGATGTTGGGTATGGAGTCCGAGGAATCCATGGTTCTTCCAAAAGCGGAGCAAGGTCATGGCCGGAAAGTCGAGCATCCGGTCCGGCGGCGCGCTCCAGACGGCGGCGCCCATCGGAATCAGGTAGAGGTTCAACATGTCGGCGCCATAGCCCCGCTGCTCCACGTACTCTCTCAAGGTGTGCCGCAGATATTGAGGGTCCTCCAACCCTTCCAATGCCTCCCGGTTGAAACGGTCGATCTGTGCCAGAAGCCGCCAATGGCGGGGGCGCAAAAGATTCCGACGCTGGCCAAAGAGGAGGTCTAGGCTGCCGCCGTTATATTCGAGTCCGCTGGGAACATGCTGTACGCTGAACGACATCGGCGAGGGCATGATCCCAACCCCCAGCTCTCCGAACATGCGGGTCAGGTTGGGATAGGTCACCCGATTGAAGACCATGAAGCCGGTGTCGATGGGAATGGGAACACCTTCTTCATCGACCGTGATCGTATTAGTGTGGCCGCCCGCATGGGAGTTGCCGTCGAAAAGCGAAAGGTTGAAACGTTCATATAGGAAATAGGCGCATCCCAAGCCTGAAATTCCGGTTCCGATGATCGCCAGCGTCTTCACGATACCTCCGGGGATTGCTAGGTCGCCGATTCCTTTTGCAACCGGAGCGCCTTAGCCTCCTCATAGACCTGGGCGGGCACCGGCTTCAGATCCCAGATGAGACCGATCGAGGCGAGGAGGCGGAGGCCATAATAGGTCGGATCTAACTCCCACCAGTAGAATCCCTGCCGCGCCGCTCCCATGTAGCGGTGGTGGTTGTTGTGCCAGCCTTCGCCGAGAGTGATGAGGGCCAGGGCCAAGCTGTTCCGGCTATCATCGCCGGTCTGGAAACGCCGCCCGCCGAAGGTGTGGGCCAGGGAGTTGATGAAGAGCGTCCCGTGCAGCAATACCACCGTGCTGACGAAGAAGCCCCAGACAAAAAGCTGCCCACCGGTGACACCCAGGCCCGGAGCGAGGGCATGCAGAATTGAGCCAGCACCCCAGAGGACCGCGCCATAAACCACGGGCACCAGGAAATCGAAGCGGTTGAGGAAGACCAGCTCGGGATACTTCGCCAAGTCGCGGATCGCCTGGTAATTAGTCGGGAAATTCCGGCTACTGGTCATCCACCCGATATGGGCCCACCAGAACCCTTGGAGGCCGGGAGAATGGATATCCTCCTCCTCGTCGGCGTGATGATGGTGGTGCCGGTGGACTGAGGCCCACCAGAGCGCGCCCCGCTGAACGGAAGTATTCCCGAGGACGGCGAAGAGGAATTGGACGGGCCGCGAGGTGTGGAAGGTTCGATGCGAAAAATAACGGTGATAAAAGCCGGTCACGGCGAACATCCGCACGACATAGAGCAGACCCGCAGCAATCACGGCGGTCCAACTCCATCCCACCCAGAAAAGCCCCAGGCAACCCACATGGAGGAAGACAAAGGGCAGGCTGCGTCGGAACTCGAAGCGGTCAGCCCGTTCCCGGACCGCCTCAGCGCCCTCGGGAAAGTAGTCCGAATCGACCCATTGCCGCATCGTGACCGCCGCCGTTTTCATCAATCCTTTGAAGCCGGAAGCTCTCTTATTCATGTCCACTCTCCTTAATGCGTCACACAGTGATCTTTGGATGCCGATTTTCCTCGATTCTCCCTTTTTTCTTTTCCATGCATCCAAATTCCCGAAACCAGCGCATCTATCCTGGTTTCTTAAGTCATGAACAAACTGATTTACGATGGAAGCAAGGCATTGGGACGGTTCCTATTCGGGGCCTTCCTCGAGGTGCGTTCCTCCGGCCTCGACGACCTTCCCGAAGGTGCTTGCCTCTTGGTCTGCAACCACATCAGCCACTTCGACCCTCCCCTCGCCGTCTGGGCTATCCGGCGCCGGATAGAATTCATGACCATGCAGGAGCTTTTCCAGCCCCGCTGGTTTGCCGCTTGGCTGCGGCTGGTCGGCTGCTTCGAGGTTGATCGTTCGCGCTTCGATATTCGGGCGGCACGCACGGCGCTGAGGCGGCTGGAGGCCGGGGGCTGCGTCGCCATCTTTCCCGAGGGAGGCATCCGTACTGGGGCGGATTCGATTCTGCAAGGGGCGCCGTTCCCCTCCAATATCGCGGAAATGGCTCGAGTAGCCGGATGCCCGGTACGGACCTGCCTGATCCTGGGCACCGACCGGCTTTATTCGTGGAAGAACTGGTTTAAAAGGCCTCGGCTCCACATCGTGGGAGGCGGTCAGTTCAAGCTGGATCATTCCCTTTCTAAACGAGAGGCTCGGGATACCCTGACCGCTGCGATCAGAAACGATTTTCAGCAGCTCTATCGCCGGGTGATCCATACCATGCCCGAGACCATGGTGCCGCGCCCCGCTCAGGAGCGGTGGACCCCCTCCGCCGAAGAAATGCCGAAATCCATGCAGCATCCATGAACTCCCTTTTGCGCGCCTTCCTCTGCCTCATCGTCCTATGGGCAGCCTCTCCTTTCGCCTCCGCCGCAGTTGGCGGCAGTGACGCCGACATTACCCACCGCCTCACCGGGACCTGGGTCGGCAAGGAAAAGGGATTTGAGGGTACGCTTGAATACCATCCCGATGGGGTGTGCGTTTCCCGCTTGGAACCGGTCGATTTCCCCGTAGTACTCTTCGCCCATCCCTATCAATTTAAGGGAACCTGGAAGATTCGGAATGGAGCCCTCTATTCGACAGTGACTTCCTCGAATATCAAGGCGATCAGCAAAGGCACCGTTTATCGGAACGAAATCCTGAAATTGACCTCGGATACGTTTACCACCCGGAACGAGCGGGGCTGGGTCACCGAATTCAAGAAGCAGTCTTGATCTCCGGCCCGTCGATCTCGCCCTTCAAGGCACGGGTCGCGATCCGGGTCACCCAGATGCAGAGCAGGATCGTCGCCGCCAACCCCACGATCTGAAGCGCCCAAACGCCCGGCGGACGGACCTCTCCGGTCTTGCCTAGCGCAGCCAGATTCCCTGCAACCATCCCTCCATAGACGTAAACCGAAATCAACGGCAATGTCCCCAACCAGGATGCAGCCAGGAATTGCCAGAGGGGAATGCGGGTCAGCCCCAGACCGTAGTTCAGCAGACTAAAGGGAAAGATCGGCGAAAGCCGGGAAAGCAGGACGATCTTCCATCCGCCTTTTTCCACCGCCGCATCGAGCCGGTGAAACTTAGGATTCTTCGACATACGGGCCTCGAGCCAATCTCGAAAAAGATAGCGGCTCGCCAGGAAAGAAATCCCGGATCCGAGCAATGACCCCGCCGAAATTAACGCCGTTCCCATCCAAAGCCCGTAAATCACTCCTGCTCCCAGCGTCAACACCGAGCCGGGCAGGAAGGTCACGCACGCCAACGCATAACAAAGCACCAGCCAGAGCCATCCCCATGCCCCCTGTTGGTGGACCCATCCCATGAACTCGACCAGAGCATGCGTCATCGACACGCCTAAGGTGAGCGCAACCTCACACTTTCCCTAAGGGAAGTTGAGCGGCCAGTGACCGGGCGCGAACTGCCTTGGCGGCGTCGATGTGGGAGCGGCTAGCCCTTAACTGGAGTTCGGCGGAGATGGAAGCCGCCAGATCGGCGGCCCGGTCGATCTCCTGGTCCGTCCAAGCGCGGGGCTTGGTATCGATGACGCAGAACGAGCCGAGCACCCGGTCTCCCAAGCTCAGAAGGGGCATGCCGAGGTAGGCAATCACTCCGAGGTCCTGGATCGCTCCGTTATTGCGAACCAGATCGTTCTCCCGGGCATCGGAGATGATCAGCGGCGTCTTGAGATGGACGACATACTGGCAGAACGAATGGGTCAACGGCGTCTGCTGCGCAGCGGCAATGGCGTCGGGGAGGCCGCTATGCGCCTTGAAGAACTGCCGCTCCCGGTCGACCAAGGAAACCAGCATGATCGGCGCGTCGATCAATCCCTTCGCCATGCGAATATAGCGGTCGAATGATTCTTCCGGTGCCGAATCGAGGACACCCGTCTGGCAAAGATCGCGGATACGGTCTTCGTCCTTGAGGGAAGCAGTGAGGGACATGAGCGAAATTCGTTAAAAGTCGCGGACCTGCGCGCCGAGTTCACCCAGATGGCGCTGAACGATCCGGTAGGTTTCCGAGGCGAAAGCCTTCAAATCGGGATTGGTTCCCGAAGTTGCCTCCCGAGCGAAGGCAGCTCCCTCGGCCGCATGGATTTTTTTCATATCCCGGATATAGGCGGCGTCAAACTGGCCAGACGGAAGCGCGCTGATGGCATCGAGACGCGATTGAAATTTACCGTTCAGACTCGTCGGGAACTCCATGCCGTTTGCCACGACAATGGATTTCAACTTGTCCCCCACAAGCATGTGATCGTGCGCCTCGGTATTGCCCGAATCTTTGACATCCTGCGTCGTCGCATGGGATTCGGCGAGTTTGCCGAGTGCAACCTCGTACATTCCACCTTGAGAAACCTTGGCAACAAACGCCTTGTCCGCATCGGAAAATGGATCGGCAGCGGAGGCGATGCTGGATAAGGAAAAGGTCAAAACGGCGATGCTGCCGATGAATGCGATATTTTTAAGCGCCATCTGCCAGTATATCCTAGATGTAGAGGATTGCGAATTCCGAGTCGGCGGAGGATGCCGAAGCAAACTGTCAGGATGCTGAAACTTTGAAGCATCCGTTTCCTGATAGCGTTCGTCTTATTGGCAAGATGACCGCTCGCTTTACCTCTTTATCCTTTCGCCTTTCAATCACGCTTCTAAGCCTAGCCAGCGTTGCTCCGCTGGCCTCGGCAACTCCGATTCCCATTGGAGCAGTCGCCCCCAAGATCACAACTGCCGATCAGGATGGCAATCCGATCAACCTGGGGGCGGTCTTTGCCGAGGGATATACCCTGATCTATTTCTATCCCAAGGCGGGCACCCCGGGATGCACTGCGGAAGCCTGTCACCTACGGGACTCTTTTGCGGAATTGAAAGACAAGGGCATCCGCGTCATCGGCGTCAGTCTGGATAAACCAGAGTCTCAGAAGAACTTTCAGACCAAGAATCACCTTCCCTTCACGTTGATTCCCGATGCCGACCATGCCGTTTCCAAGTCCTTTGGCGTTCCCTCATTCCTCGGCATGGATAAGCGCCAATCCTTTCTCATCCATCAAGGAGTGGTCATTTGGAGTGATTTGAATGCCGATCCAGCCACGCAGGCCGACGAAGTACTCCAGGTTGTCGATCACTCTTAGAGCGGAAAGCCGACCCGAAACCGCCGCGCCTTTCGCTTGAATTCAAATAATCGGAGATTAAATAACCGGCTTCCAGATCGTTTGCGCTGCCGGATATTGAGGCTAGTTTCTATTGGCCATTCAGAACCATTAAAGAAACAATTCCCGAGTGATTTCTTCCACTTCCGGCGAGCACCCTCAGTCACAAACGTCCTCCTCTTCATCAGGTATTCCGAGGGCAATGGTACTTCTGATTGACGACGAAAGATCGATCGTTCGCATCGTCTCCATGTATTTCGAGATGCTGGGTATCTCGTGGGAGGTGGCTGAGAATGGGGCCAAGGGTCTGGAAAAGGTGATGGAGGGAAAATATTCTTTAGTCCTGATGGATGTGCAAATGCCAGTGATGGACGGCTTGGAAACCGCCCGCCGCATCCGGGAACGTGAGCAGACAGAGAAGCTTCCCCGCCTGCCGATCATCGGCATGACTGCCTTTGCCTTTGCTGGAGACCGTCAACGCTGCATCGAAGCGGGGATGGACGATTTCATTGCCAAGCCTTTTGAGCCAACCGATTTGAAATCGAAGATCTTCTCCTTCCTTGGAAAGTCGG
>Ga0302308_10001936_pt1 | contig 16775 bp, 13 predicted proteins | sample III_Palsa_E3_3_FD_200531 | JGI IMG/M metagenome (GOLD analysis project Ga0302308, IMG submission 200531) | Peat permafrost microbial communities from Stordalen Mire near Abisko, Sweden - III_Palsa_E3_3 | ecosystem: Environmental > Terrestrial > Soil > Palsa > Peat permafrost | place: Sweden... | reverse complement strand
CTCTCTTCGTTCCAACGTTTTCGCCGATTCAGAGCCATGCGCAAAGTGCGACCCCGAGTCCAATTAAGAACATTGTGCTGGTGCATGGCGCATGGGCCGACGGATCAAGTTGGTCCAAGATCGTCCCCCTTCTGGAAGCAAAGGGATTCCACGTCGTCTGCGTTCAGAATCCGCTCACCTCGTTTGCCGATGATGTAGCCGCAACCAAGCGCATGATTGACGCGCAGGATGGGCCAGTTCTTTTAGTTGGGCACTCGTATGGAGGCACCGTCATTACAGAAGCTGGCAACAATCCTAAGGTGGTCGGCCTCGTATATGTTGCGGCGTTTGCACCCGATGCAGGTGAATCCTCCGGGAGCTTGGCAAAACCCTACGGACCGACTCCGGGCGGCGCCGAGATTCGGCCAATCGAGGATGGATTCCTGGTTATCACGCCCAAGGGGATATTGGAGGACTTTGCCTCGGATCTTCCTCTCGCGGAGAAGACAACGATGATCGCCACACAGGCCGCGACGCAGGGCGCGGCTCTTGGAGCGACTATCACTACAGCGGCGTGGCATGCCAAGCCGAGTTGGTTCGTGATCGCTTCAAACGATCGTATGATCTCGCCGGAGCAGGAGAGGGTCACCGCGAAGCGGATGAATGCCAAGACTCTGACTCTTGCTACCAGCCATGTTGCGATGCTTGCCAAGCCAAAGGAAGTAGCGGACTTCATCCGTGATGCGGCCGCTTCACTGAAGCAGGATCCCGAGGTTGCAGCCAAGTAGACGTCCAGCAACCTTCTCGCCCACTGAGATGGGCTCAAGAAAGGCGCTAGTGCGGATCTGTCCCGCCTAGCGCCTCTTTCCGCTGTCTGTGAAAGGAAATACGTGCCGAAGCTCACCCGGCGTATGTTCTCACCTTGCCGAAAGGAGTCTAAATTCTAAGAAGGTAAGAAAGTCCAATGTCTGCAATCTCCGCTCCAAAGCCTGCTCCAAGACGTCGGCAAATAGTACGGTATCCGACCGAATGGAACCGATAGCCGCAAAGAAGCATACGCGGTGATGTGATAATGCTCCGTTCGCGTCCATAATGGAGGGACATGCTAACGAAGCGGATTGCAGTGATAGGAGCAGGACCCGGTGGACTAGCCGCCGCGATGCTGCTGGCGCATAAGGGTTTCGCGGTGGACGTCTTTGAGAAGGCGGACCGCATCGGCGGACGTAACGCAGAGGTGGTGCTGGGTGAGTACCGCTTCGACCTGGGACCGACGTTTCTAATGATGAAGTTCGTGCTGGACGAGTTGTTTGGAGAGGCCGGGCGTTCGACGGCCGACTACCTTGATTGCCGTGCGCTAGACCCCATGTATCGTCTGCAATTCGCGGAGAAGTCTATGCTGGTGCGGTCGGACCCAGACGAGATGTTTCGCGAGATTGAGGCTTGCTTTCCGGGTGAGGGCGAAGGGCTGTATCGGTTTTTGAAGACCGAGGAGGTGCGGTTTCGGAAGCTTTATCCATGCCTGCAAAAAGACTATAGCAGCCTGATGGCTTTTCTTAGCCCTACGCTGATGGCAGCGGTGCCACATATAGCGATCGGGCGTTCGCTGTATGACGTATTGGGAACTTACTTCCGTTCCGAAGAGTTGAGATTGGCGTTTACGTTTCAGTCGAAGTATTTGGGGATGTCTCCGTGGGACTGCCCGGGTCTATTCGCGATGATTCCCTACACGGAGCATGCTCACGGGGTGTACCACGTGATGGGTGGGCTCAGCCAGATTCCCGTTGCGTTTGCGAAGGTGGCTAAAGAAGAGGGCGCGAAGATTCATACGTCGTGCGGCGTGAAGCGCGTACTCGTAAGCAACGGCAAGGCGACCGGGGTGGAGTTAAGCAGCGGAGAGAAGCTGACCTATGACGACGTGGTGATCAATGCGGATTTCGGGCATGCAATGGCTACGCTGTTTCCGCAGGAAGAGCTGGGCAAGTACAAGGCAGAGACACTGGCGAAGCGGGATTATTCGTGCTCGACCTTCATGATGTATCTCGGGATGGATCGTACCTATCCGGAGATAGAGCATCACCTGATTGTATTTGCGGAGGACTACCGCAAGTGCCTGGAAGACGTCACTGGGCGCAAGGTCGTGAGCGAAGACTTGTCGGTATATGTGCGCAACGCGGTGACGCTCGATCCTTCGTGCGCGCCGGAGGGACATTCGGCACTGTATATTCTGGCGCCGGCGCCAAACAATACGAGCGGCATCGATTGGGAGGCACATCGGGAAGCTTATAGCGAGAGGATTCTCGATATCATTGCGCAGCGAACGGGATATGGCGACCTGCGACCGCACATCCAGCAGAAGATGGTGATTACGCCTGCGGATTGGGAAAAGAAAACGTCGGTGTTTCTAGGTGCGACGTTCAACATGGGACATGGATGGAAGCAGATGTTGTACTTCCGACCGCACAACGAGTTTGAGATGTTCGGCAACACGTACCTGGTGGGTGGAGGGACGCATCCGGGGAGCGGGCTGCCGACTATCTTTGAGTCGGCACGGATTTCGTCGAATTTGATCTGCGACAAGTATGGCGTGGCGCGGTCCAAGCCAAAGGCGTTTGCCGATCTCCAGTTGAGCTGAGGACCGCATGGCAAATCGCATCGAGATCGCGCGCGGAGCGCAGCCAGGATGGGCGAAGCTGAGCGTACGCGAGCGTCTGGCTGCGCTGAAGAAGATGCGGCTGGCTTTGACGGCGCGGTTGGATCCCGTAGTGGAGACGATCTGCGAAGAGGTCGGTAAACCACCGCTCGATGCACTGAGCGGCGACGTGCTGGTGGTGCTGGAGCATATGCGGTACTGCGAACGTGAGGCGGTGAACGTCCTGCGAACGCGGCGTGTAGGGCAGCCGGCGATATTGTTTCGCGGGGTGCGATTCGATGAGGTGATGGAGCCGCATGGTGTGGCGTTGGTATTTGCGCCGTGGAACTATCCGCTACAGTTGGCGATGGTGCCGATGACGACTGCGCTGGTGGCGGGTAATGCAGTGGTGCTGAAGTGCTCGGAAAGAACACCGAAGGTCGCGGCACTGATTGCGGAGCTTTGTGCGGAAGCAAGGCTGCCGGAGGGGTTGGTGCAGGTCTGCTGCGATGCCCCAGTCGAGGCGCAAGCGTTGATTGAGGCGGGGCCGGATGTGGTGTTCTTCACGGGATCGAGTGCCAATGGACGCGCAGTTGCAGAGCGGTGTGCGACGTTGCAAATTCCCGCGATCATGGAGCTGGGTGGCAAGGACGCTTGTCTGGTATTTGCTTCATGCGATCTTGAGCGGACGATCGATGGAGTGACATACGCAGCGTTTTCGAATGCAGGGCAGGTATGTGTAGGGGCGAAGCGCGTGTATGTAGAGCGCACAATCCTTGCGGCGTTTGTTGCAGGGTTTTTGGCGCGAGCGCGAATGATTCGCGTGGGTACGGCCGTGGATTGCGATATGGGCCCGGTGCAGATGGAGTTTTTAAGGTCACTGCTGGCGGAACAGGTAGATGATGGGATAGCGCGGGGCGCGACGCTGCACGCGGATTGGGATCGTCAAGGCAATGTTGTTCCTCCATTGATTCTGACAGGAGTGCCACGCGCCGCGCGGTTGCTGAACGACGAGACTTTCGGTCCGGTGGTTTGCGTGGAGTCGTTTGGCGATGAGCTCGAGGCGATCGCGTTGGCGAATGACTCTGCTTTTGCGCTGGGTGCAAGTGTGTTCAGCGGGAATAAGGTCCAGGCGCAGCGCGTGGCGAGGGCTTTGAACACGGGAAGCTGCACGATCAACGATGCGATTCGCAGCGTGGGCAATCCATATGCTTCATTTGGCGGCAATAAGGCAAGTGGCTATGGACGCTATCATGGTCGCGCGGGGCTGGAAGTCTTCTCGCGCATGAAGAGTGTGATGACAGTAATAAGGCCACAGCGCAAGGAGATACATTGGTTTCCCCTCACAGCTAAGACGTATGCGCAGTTACGGGGATTGATGTTGTTTCGACATGGAGCAGGTAGCGTGTTGGCGCGGATGAAGCAGTTGATGAAGATACGGAGAGTTGGAAGTTGAGGCTGAGTAACGGATGAGTGCAGCGGCGAAGCGAGTAGTGGTGATCGGTGCAGGGCTGGGTGGGATGACAGCTGCAATTCAACTGGCGCGTGCGGGGTTCAGCGTCGACTTGCTGGAGAAGAATGAGCGTGTGGGCGGCAAGCTGAATCTTCATCAGGAGAAGGGGTTCAGTTTTGACCTGGGACCTTCGATCTTTACGCTGCCGCAGATCTTTAGGCCGGTATTTGAAGGCGACGGCAAGAGGCTTGAGGATTACATCCAGCTGCAGCGTGTGGATCCGCAGTGGCGGAACTTCTTTGAAGATGGCACGGTGGTCGATCTATGGGAAGACACTGAGCGCATGCGCGGGGAGCTGGCGCGTTTTGGGCCGGAAGCATTTGAGGACTACGCGAAGTTCCTGGAGTACTCGCGGCTGCAGTACTTGATTGTGGAGCGGGGATACTTTGATAAGGGCCTCGATACGATGTGGGAGTTTTTGCGCTTCTATGGATGGCGCGGCGGTCGCGGGTTGGATTACATGGGTACTATGGCTGGCGGGATTGCGAAGCGAGTGCGCGATCCGTATATGCGCGACATCCTGGAGTACTTCATCAAGTACGTGGGGTCATCGGCGTATGACGCGCCGGGGTTCATGAATCTAATGCCGAATATTCAGATTGAGTTCGGACTTTGGTATGTAAGTGGCGGGTTGTATGAGCTGGCGCGGGCGTTTGAACGCAGACTTATAGAGACGGGCGTGAGACTGCATCTGAACCAGACTGTGGTGAAGATTGAGAAGAACGGCGCACATGTGACGGGCGTGGTAGCCAGGGACGCCGATGGTGCGGAGACCGCATACAGCGCGGAGTTTGTAGTCTCGAATATGGAGGTGATTCCAGCGAGCGAGAAACTGCTGCAAGAGCCGCCGCGGGTGATGAAGAAGCTGGCGAAGTTTGAGCCGGCGTGCTCGGGGATCGTAGTACATCTGGGGTTGAATCGCGTGTATCCCCAGTTGGCTCATCACAATTTCTTTTTCTCGGGCGATCAGAAGAAGCACTTCGATCGCGTGTTTCACGAGAAGCGGCTGCCGGACGATCCGACGATTTACCTGGTCGCCCCGACCCGGAGTGATCCATCGCAGGCGCCAGAGGGCTGCGACAACATCAAGATTCTGCCGCATATTCCGTCTCTCAATGACAAGCATCCATATACACGCGAGGACTGCGTGGCGTTAAAGGAAGTTTGTTTGGACAAGCTGGAACGGATGGGATTGACCGATCTGCGCAAGCATATTGTGGTTGAAGATTTCTGGACTCCGTTTGATATCGAGGAGCGGTATCTGTCGAACCGCGGATCGATCTATGGCGTGGTGACAGACCGGCGAAAGAACTTTGCATTCAAGGCTCCGAAGCGGAGTGGACGCTATAAGAACTTGTTCTTTGTGGGCGGTAGCGTGAATCCGGGTGGCGGTATGCCGATGGTGACGCTGTGTGGACAGCATGTCGCGCGGATGGTGATAGAACAGGCAGGCGGGCGCGGATGATTTTGATCGTCGCAGCCCTGTGTGCGAGCGGGATAGGCTGTGGGTGCTGGCTCTTTGTGCGAATGCGGACCGTGCCATTGTTGAGAAATCAAAGTTCCTTGCCCACGTTCAGTGTGGTGATTCCGGCGAGAAACGAAGCAGATAACCTGCCGCGGCTGTTGCTCTCAATGCGTGAATCACGGGCTACGCCAGCGGAAGTGGTTGTGGTGGATGATGGTTCGACCGATACGACGGCGGCGGTTGCACGAGCGCATGGAGCAACTGTAATCGTCTCGCAACCATTGCCTGAGGGGTGGACGGGCAAGGCATGGGCCTGCTGGCAGGGTGCAGCGGAAGCGACTGCGGAAGTGCTGGTATTTCTGGATGCGGATACATTCTTTGCTCGGGAGGGCTTGACGCGCATGGTGGCGTGGTCGGGTGGAGACCCGCGTGTAGCCGTTTCGGCACTTCCCTACCATGCAACAGAGTTGTGGTATGAGGAGCTATCGTTGTTCTTCAACCTAATGATGGCAGCTGGGTCGGGTGGGTTCAGCGCGAGTGGCGAAGCGAAGTTGTTTGGACAGTCGCTGGTGATTGGGAGAGATCTGTACTATGCGGCGGGTGGACATAGTGCTGTTCGGGCGAATCGGCTGGAGAACCTGGCGATGTCGCCACATATATCGGCCGCGGGCGGAACATTGCGCACAGCAGTGGGTCGCGGTGTTTTGTTGATGAGGATGTTTCCAGAAGGCTTCGCGCAGCTGCTGGAGAGCTGGAGCCGCAGCGCAGTGGTGGGGGCGGGTGAGACGCAGGTAAGAACGCTGTTGCTATCGATTGCCTGGTTGAGCGGAGCAATGATTGCGGTGGTTGCGTTGTGTTGTGGATTTGGGTGGAGCGCTGTTGGGATGTATCTGTTGTATGCGGTGCAGATCGGATGGATTGCCCGGCGGCTGGGAGCATTTCGATGGCTGGGCGTGTTGTTATATCCGGTGCCGTTGCTGTTTTACTTTGGGGTGTTTGGGTGGTCGGTGTTGTCGCGGCGATATGGCGGGCAGGCAACGTGGAAAGGCAGGCAGGTGTGAGGCTCGGGATTGTTGCCGCCAACATCGTCGGTTGCGCCGTATTGCAGCTTGGGCTGGCGCGGGCATTTGTTCTGCTCCCCTCCAGATGGTTCGAGCGAGATGGTACATGGGGACGCGAGCATGCGGTTGAGAGATCCCTTTATCGTCGCGTGTTGCGCGTTACAACGTGGAAGAGGTTATTGCCGGATGGGGCAGCGTGGATGGGCAGCTCGTTCCTGAAGCGCCGGCCTTCGCGGGATGCGGCGTATTTGCGTCGGTTTTTAGTGGAGACGCGGCGCGCGGAGGCCGCGCATTGGGCGATGATTTTTTGTATGCCTGTGATGTTTCTTTGGAATCCAGCCTGGGCTTGCGCAACGCTGATGGGGTATGCGGTGGCGGCGAACGTGCCGTGCATCGTGGTGCAGCGGCACAACCGCTTTGTACTGTTGCGCATGGCTTCACGATAATCTTCCGCCGTGATAGCGATAGCCCTAACCCGGATGGGCTTACCAGGCCTTCGACCACTTCGGGCCACCCTTGGACTCAGGTCGTAGGCTGGACTCGACTCCGGCATTGAACTCTATGAGACGGCCAAAGAGCCAGATTAAGTCGGATAGACGGTTGAGGTACGGAAGAATCGTCGGCTCAACAACGCCACCATTCTCGATAAAACGGACAGCAGCGCGTTCCGCGCGGCGACAAACTGTGCGCGCGACTTCGTAGGCTGCAGACTGAGTGTGAGCACCAGGCAGCGACCAGTCGGAGAGAATCCCTTCGGTCGCTTCGATCTTGTGGACCAGATCGGTAAGCATGTCGATGTCCTCTGGAGTGATGGCCGGTGTGTGCGGCTTATTCTCGGTTGGCGTGGCGAGAGCGCCACCGACTCGGAAGAGTGTCCTTTGAATGGTCTCTGTCCAAGCTGCGATTTCTTTGTCTTCGCAGATACTGCGTGCGAAGCCAAGGACGGTGTTCAGTTCGTCTACTGAGCCATAAGACTCGACGCGAAGATCTGCCTTGGAGATACGGATGCCGCCGGCGAGCCCGGTTTGGCCGCCGTCGCCGTGTTTGGTTGCAATGCTCATGATGGTTCTCCTATCGAGGTCTCTGGTTTGAGAGGCTCTTCTAACTTTATCCGCAGTGCTCATGATGCGGAGCCGCTTGCACGAGAACAAGAACTTTATCCCGCGAGTCTCGACTATCGAGCTATTTGTACCACTGGCTCGGAAAAGGAACACCTACTCGGCATACTCGCTTCTCTAAAGCGTCACAGCAATGCGTTTCGTCCTGAAGCACTGTAGATTCGTTGTATTCATAGAACATTAACGGCTCTGGTGCTATCCATCGGATACATTGAAACCTGCTTCCAGCCGAGTAAATTGAGCCCAACTCCCAGCGCATGCTTTGAAGGGATTCATGTCTAGCTATTCCTCTATCTCAAAAGCTATTTTTTTGTTTGCGGCAGGCTTTGTCACATTGTTTTTGGCAGGATGTGCGGCCTCAAGCACTTCTGGGGTACAAGGCGGCCTGACTGGTTCCAACGCCTCCGGTTCCAGCACTCCAGCGGCCTCGATGATTGGCTATGTGCATGGAGGCAAGCAGGCGATCTACAACGCGACAGTGTCTCTGTATGAGATGAACACCAGCACGGCGAACTACGGCGATACACCGATATTAGCTGCGCATACGACTACCGGCTATAACGGCTCGTTCTCATTTACGCGTGCCGCGAATGGCGGCACCGCTTCTGGTGCGACCTACGCCTGCCCAAGCGGAGCAAGCACAGGAACGCCGGGATCGGCGGCCGATCCGGAGATGTACTTGGTGAGCAGCGGTGGAGATACGTCCGGCACCATCACCGTATCCAACGTAGCCTCGGCATATAACAATGCGCACGCTAAGTTTATTCTGGCCATCGGCGACTGCAATTCCTTGAGCGCGAGCACGCAGGTGGTGATGAATGAGATCACCACGGTTGGAACGATGGTAGCTCTCCAGCAGTTCTTCAACCCGATGACCGAAGCTATCGGCTCTCCATCGACGAATGTAACTGGTCTGGTGAATTCGATCGCGATGATTTCAAACCTGGTAAGCATCGCAAACGGCGCGGTACAGCAGAGCGTTACGCCTGCCTCCACGGTTCCCGGCATCACAATCACCGCGACCCCCGAGTTTCAGAAGATGAACACGATCGCCAATATTCTGGCCGCGTGCGTCAGCTCCAACCCTACAGTCAGTGCTACCGCTTGCACGGCGCTCTCCACCAATGCAGTACCCCCGGCCTCATCGGCTGTCACAAACTTCTCCACGATCACCAGCTATCCCTCCGCGACTGACACCTTGCTGGCCGTGGACTACATGAGCATCAATCCAACCGAGAGCCAGGACTACTATGCCGGCACGGGCAAGCTCTACAACTTGTACAGCTTGCCCTCCACCAGCACGGCGCCCTATAGCCCGGCACTCGCCGCGCAGCCTATGGATTGGACCGTCGGCATCGTATTTGTGCCAAGCGGTACATGCACCAATACAACAGCCTCAGGCACTCCTGAGGCTTTCCTATCCAGTGAATACAGCGTAGCCATCGACAAGAACGGCAATATCCTGATGGGCGGCTCAGGCTCAGGAGACGTCCTGGCCGAGATCAATCCTCAGGGTGCAGCGATCAACTGCCTCAACAGCGGCGGGACCGGTAACTCGGCTGGGCGCGAACTCGCCATCGATTCGCAGGGCAACGTCTGGTGGGCTACAAGCCAGGGTCTGCTTGAGTTTGTTACCGATACCGGAAACACGGCGGTCGGCACTCTCATCACCCATCCGCAGCCGTCAGGCTTCAAGGTCTCCGGCCTTGCCGCTGACCAGCATGGCAATATCTTTGTTGCTCCCGATGCCACCTCCTCCACCTTATATGAGTATGTGGGTGCGGCAACGGCCACATCGGCCGTAACCCCTGTAAGCATTGGAACTCTCGCCCTCAGCGCTTCGGGCTATCCCTACAGAAATCTCGTGGTCAACGCGGCGGGATATCTGGTGACGGAAGGGTCTGGCGGAAACTACGTCTACACCTACAGCCCCGCGACAACCACCACCACCAAGGCAACCACCACAACAGGCGGGTCCACGGTCTACGGTGCAGCTGGCGCCAGCGATGGCACGACAGTCATCGGAAACTCCTGCTGTGCGCGGGCCGGCGGCCTGTTGCGAATCAACCCAACGCTCACCGCGACATCTGCCATGACAAGCTATAGTCCTCTCTTTGCAGGCGGCCAGAACGCCGACCGAGGCATAGCAGTTGATGGAGCCGATAATATCTGGACCGGCGGCGCGACCTACGGCAACGATTCAACGGGTACGCTCAACGCCGTCGGAGAGAGCGACAAAAACTACAATCCTTTGTCGCCTCAGGGAGTGGAGCCTCCCTTGGTCTATAGCACCGCGGGAAACTATTCCCCGGGCGATGGTGACTGTGGCGCATCCACAGGTGCTACTGCGGCGGACGAGTGCCAGGTGCAGGGTGGCTTCATGAAGCCATTCTTCTATCTCAACTCCATCTACGGAATGGCCATTGACGGCTCCGGCAATGTCTGGGGAGCTCCAGACAGCAGCACCGTCGGGCAGATCAATTACTGGGTCATCGTAGGAGCAGCTGTTCCGTTGAAGACCCCCATCGTCAGCAATCTTCACTAAAGCTGCAGAGTACGACGCGCTTATCAACGAATCGTTGCACGGTTCGAGAGGAATGAGAGATAGATATGAAAAAGGGTTGGTTTCTATTGCCGGTTGCAGTCTTTTGTCTGGGTGCATCGTTAGCGCGTGCGCAAGGCGGTGTTGTCGAAACCGGTTGCGATGACTCGCCCGAGAATCCTACAGTGGTGCTCGCTCTGGTAGGCGCCGCCGGTGCTGGCACTACGATGCTGCGCGCGCGTCTGGCAGCCAAGAGAGCAAAGAAACAGTAAGTTGATCCAAAGGTCCTGCATGTGAGTCTTCCCAAAGCATTCGATAAGGGCTCTGTCTCTGCAGGGCAGCGCAGCTCGCAGAAAATCTTCGCCCTCGCAACTTTGTTTATCCTTTGCCTTCTCGCCGGCTGTGGAGGCACCAGCAGTTCCACGAGCGGAACGCCTCCACCTCCGACCGCCGTGCTCTTTCAGGGCAAGGTTATAGACGGTTCTCATACGGTAGCTGGAGCTTCGGTGCAGCTTTATGCCGCAGGTGCGTCCGGCTATGGATCGGCATCCGTGGGGCTGCTTGCGGCTCCCGTCGTTACGGACACTAACGGCATGTTCACGGTCGATGCGGGATCCTATACTTGCGCCTCCGCTTCGACACAGGTGTATCTGGTTGCTACAGGCGGCGGAGTCAGTCTTCCTGCCGGTGCGTCCAATGCGTCGTTGGCCATGATAAATGCATGGGGCAACTGCGGGGATCTTGGCTCTTCTTCAAGCCCCACGATTAACGAGGTGACGACGGTTGCGGCAGTTTGGGCTCTGTCTCCGTTCATGGCGTCGATGAAGGCTCTTGGAGCCAGCGCGGGAAATCAGGTTGGCTTAACCAATGCCTTCCTTAACGCGCACCTACTGGCTGATGTTGTCACAGGTGTTTCGCCTTCCGCATCGGTCCCTGCAAACCTTATGCTGGAGAGCGCGAAGCTCTATAGTCTGGCGAATGTGCTGGCTTCCTGCACAGCTTCCAGCGGAGGTTTGCCGTGCAGCAGCCTGTTTGCTGCGGTCACAGCGGGGACTGAAGCGGAGCCGACGAATACCATCGACGCAGCTCTGCGGATCGTGAAAAACCCATCGCGCAATGTCCTGGCGATTTACCAGTCAGGGGCTTCGGTCTATGCCGGCCTCGGCGCCGCCCCCTCGGATTGGACGATGAGTATGACGATGACCGGTGGAGGATTGAATTATCCGACTGGTGTTGGCGTGGACAGTTCTGGACGCGCGTGGGTGGCGGACTACTCTGGTGGTGTCAGTGCGTTCACCGTGGCGGGTGCGCCGGTGTTTGCCTCTGGCCTGACCGCATCGGGTTTATCAGAGGTCTTTGGCCTAACCATTGATCCGTCCGGTAATGTGTGGGTGACTAGCGGAGGAGACGATTCAGTCGTCGAGTTCTCTGCGGCTGGGACACTGCTCTCCGGGACAGGGTTTTCTGCGGGTGGCATCTCGTATCCTATCGCGGTTGCGTCTGATTCGGCTGGGAATATCTGGGTGGTCAACAACGGTAATGGAAGTGTGACGAAGCTCTCCGGCAGCGGCACGCCGGCGAGCCCCACTGGCTATACGGGAAGCGGAGCGTTTCCGGTGTCGGTGGCTGTCGATGCCGTCGGGACACCATGGATTGTCAGCCAGGAGGGTGCGGCGACGCATCTGTCGGCTTCGGGCACCCTGATCCGGACTGTGACGTGCTGTGCCATTCCGACCAGCGTCGCGGTCGATCCGGGTGGCGATGTTTGGGTTGCGGACCACTATGCGAGTGCTATCGTGCATGTCTCCGGTGCTACGGGAGCGATCCTGTCCTCCACCACGTCGGGTGGGCTGCGCAATCCCAACAACCTTGCGGTCGATGGTGCAGGCAATATCTGGGCCGTGAACGACTTCACCGGAACGTTGACCGAGGTTGCCGGTTCTTCGTCTGGATCTGCGGGTGCTGCGCTCTCGCCTACAGCAGGTTATGGCGCGGGAGCGGCGTTGCAATCGCCCTATGCGGTTGCTGTCGATGGTAGCGGAAACCTCTGGGTGTCGAGTTACGACAGCGCGTCTCTGGTCCGGTTTATCGGTCTGGCGGCTCCTGTGAAGACGCCGCTGGTGGGCGCGCCACAGCTTCCGTGATCTTGAGGAGTGGTTTGGGCTGGTATTTCGGGCGAAACCAGTGGTAAACTAACAGGACGCAGTTCAGGTGGCCGCAATAGCGGTGTCCGCTCGTACAGGCTACCTCTCGAACTCCCCCGCACAAGTCCAGACGGACCAGAGCGCTTGAGGGAGTTTCTGCGACTCAAGTTTGTTTGGAGATACGTTATGGCACAGGTATGTGAGCTTTGCGGCAAAGGCCCGCAGTTTGGTAACAACATTTCGCACGCGCACAACGTGACGCGTCGCCGCTGGAACCCGAACCTTCAGTCCGTGAAAACGGCTGGCGGTGGTGGCAACACCAAGCGCGTGAAGGCTTGCACGAGCTGCATCAAGAGCGGCAAAGTCGTCAAAGCTGCTTAGTTTTTAGCTATTAACTAACCCAAGATCGACGAAGCCCCGGCTGCCAAGGCAACCGGGGCTTTTCGTGTTTGTATTCATCAACCTAAGAGTTATTTGCCTTCAAAGCTTAGCGACGCGGAGTTGATGCAGAAGCGATCGCCGGTGGGACGAGGGCCGTCGGGAAAGACGTGGCCGAGGTGGGCTCCGCAACGGGCGCAAGTGACTTCCACGCGGCGCATTCCGAAGCTGTTGTCCTCGTGCATGTCCACCGCAGCGGAGTCGATGGGAGCGTAGAAGCTGGGCCACCCACACCCGGAGTCAAACTTGGTTTCTGAGGTGAACAGCGGAGCGTCGCAGGCTCCGCAGTGGTACATGCCGTCAGCGTGGTTATTCGTAAGAACGCCGGTAAAAGCGCGCTCGGTGCCTTTCTCACGCATCACGTGGTACTGCTCCGGCGTCAGCAGTTCACGCCATTCCGCATCGGTCTTCTGGATCTTTGGGGTCTCTGACATATCAGTTGCCTCCTCATTCGGTATCTATCGATTAGATGTTCGTCGCCTCGGTTAGATACCACCCCAGCTTCTCGGTCACCTTCACGGTCAAAATCCACCGTAAATCACTGTCCGTGCGACCGTAAAACGAACCGTGAACAACCGAAGAATTCACCGTAAAATCTCGTCTTTATTGGCAAATCTTCAATCCGACGACGATTCCTTGGCGATGCACTCAATCTCCACCAGCGCATCCTTCGGAAGCGCCGCAACCTGCACCGTAGAACGTGCTGGCGGAATCACCCCTTCAGGCGCAAAGTAGCGCGCATAAATCTCGTTCATCGCCGCGAAGTCCTTCATATCCTTGAGGAAAACCGTAGTTTTGACGACGTGAACCATGTCGATTCCCGCCGCCGAAAGCACTGCCTTCAGGTTTTCCAGGACGCGGGTTGTTTGTTCGACGATGCTGCCCGGGACGAGGTTGCCGGTGTGGGGATCAAGGGCGACCTGGCCGGAGGTGAAGAGGGTGTCGCCGACGCGGACGGCTTGCGAGTATGGGCCGATGGCGGCGGGGGCGTCTTTGGTGGAGATGGCGGTCTTGTTCTGTGACATAGGTAGATTGTGCGCCCGCGTGGGGTGAGGCGGCAAGGCTACCAGTTGAGGAGGATGAGCGAGGTGGCCTGATGTGGGAGAGGGAACGGTAGCGTGAGGACGCCGTCTTTGATAGCGGCGGTGGTTGGCGGGGTGAGGGATTGGAGTTGGCCAGCTTGCTTGAGGGTGGTGATCTCGGTGGGCGTTGGTTGCTGGGGAGAGCCCATGGATTTCCAGGCGGTGTAGGCGTTGCTGTGGGTGTCGTCTATGCGGAGGTGCTGGAGATAGACATGGAGGAGCTTGGTGGGTAGGCCGTTGATGTGGAGGGTGACGGGAACGGTGGGGGTGGGAATATCGTCGTCGTGGTAGTTCCAGAGAAGGATGGCGGCGGAGTGCCGGTCGATGGTGGCAAGGGCGTCGATGTCGGGGGATTGACGGACGCCGGAGGTGAGGAGGGTGTCGAGTGGGACCTGCGCGGTGCTGGTGGTGGCTACACGCTGGCCGCTCATCTTGGCGGCCATGCGGAAGACGTTGAGGACGGGTTTGTCGATGCCGTTGGTGGCGAGGGTGCGGAAGCCCTGGAAGTAGTCCTTGCCTTCGAACTCGAAGGACCAGGTGAGCATGCTGAGGAGGTTGATGTGATGGCGGGCTTCGAGATCTAAGAGCGCTTTGAGAGTGGCGGCGGTGTAGACCGGATAGAGCGGGCCGTTGCGGTAGTTGTTGGAGGGATTCTCGCGGGCGGAACAGGCGGCACAGCCTTCGGGATCGGCTTCAGAGAGGATGATGGGCAGGGCATGGAACTGCGGGTAAGAGGCGATGAGGGCGAAGCCTTTGTCGGCGTCGGTTAGCTCTTTGTCGAGACCCATCTGCACGTGACCTTCGACTACTTTGGGGGAGCCTTTGACGTGGAAGGAGATGAAGTTGAGAGGGATGGGCTGGTTGTTGGCGAGGGACTTATCGTTGGCGACGTGACGGAGGAAGGCGTCGAGAAAGTCGAGGGCTTTGGGGTCGCGGGGACTGGTGGTGGCGGGGCCGCCGACGCGAGCTTCGGGGAGGGCGGCGTGGACGCCGGCTACGGTGTAGTCGTAGAGCTTGTTGTAGTCGGCTTCGGTGCCGTGCCAGTAGGGGATGTTGGGTTCGTTCCAGACCTCCCAATACCAGGTGGCGGTGGCGGCGCGGCCGTAGCGGGCGACCATGTGAGCGGTGAAGACGCGGCATAGTTCGCCCCAGGCGGCGTAGTCTTTGGGCGGCGATTGGACGCTGCCATCGAGGGTTTTGGGGTAGTGGGTTTGATAAGGCGCGGGACCGGAGGCGAGAGCTTCGGGCATGAAGCCGAACTCGATCATGGGACGGACGCCGGCGTCGCGGTAGGCGTCGAAGATCTGGTCGAGGATTTTGAAGTTGTAGACGGGGTGGCCGTTGGCGTCGAGCGTGTAGACGTTGGTGGAGCTCCACTTGAGTTCGGGGATGCCGTTGCCGGAGGTGAGGAGATGGTGGGCGCGGATGTAGACCGGGACGGGGTAGGCGTCGTGCAACTCGTGAAGGAGCTCGCGGCCGTGGGGTGCGGTGGTGTAGTTGGATTCGTCGTAGCCGAACCAGGCGGTGATGGGTTTCCAGGCGGCGATGGGTTTGTTGAGGTCTACCGTGATGGTGACTGGTTGCTGGGCGGCGGCTGCGGTTGCGGCGAGGGCTAGGAGGAGAGCGGCGATGCGGCGCATGGAGGGCCTCGGGCGCGGGAGCGTCGAGGGCCATGATACAGGCTGGGCTAGGCGGCGGCGACGTTGGTGAGGCGTTGGAGGATGGAGAAGGCTGTCTCCCAGTCGGTGCCGAGGTTTTCGCGCATCTGCTGCTGGGCGCGATTCCAGTTTGGGAGCGCGGTGCGGCGGAGTTCGAGGCCGGTGGGGGTGATGGTGTAGAGGGACTGGCGGCGGTCCATGGTGGAGCGTGAGCGCTTGAGCCACTTGTTGGCGATGAGGAGGCGGAGATTGCGCGAGAGAGTGGTCTGGTCGAGATCGAGGAACTCGGCGAGGTCGGCTTGTGAGAGGTTGGGTTTGGCGGCGAGCAGGGAGAGGAGACCAAACTGCGCCGGAGTGAGGTTGCAGGGACGAAGATGGTCTTCGTAGAGACGCGTGAGGGAGCGCGCCGCGCGGCGGGTGTCGAGGCAGAGGCAGGTCATCGTTAGTTGCTGGGTTTGGGTGTGGGTTGGTTTTGGAGAAGCATTTGGAGGGGGGCTAGTGGGCCTAGCGGGATGAGGTCGAACTCCATCATCTTGTGCTGGCCCAAGGGGAGTTTTTCGAGGATGGCGCGGGCTTCTTCGACGGTGGTGCAGTTCATGATGAAGACTACGCCGTCGCCGTCTTTGCGGTAGTACCACTGGTCGATTTTGCCGTCGAGGTAGAGGCGGAGGGTGGCGGGGACTTCGTCCTTGAGGACTGGTGCGACTGTGGCGCGGGTGTTGCCGGGGGTGAGGTGTCCCATGGCGAGGATGCGGGTGGTGGGGACGGTGGGGTTTTGAGCGGTGGCCAGGGTGGCCGCGGATAGGGTGAGGGCGAGGAGGAGGTGTTTGAGTTTCATTGAATGTATATACATAGATATTTGGGGCAGAGCAAGAACAAAAGCCTTGAACGCGAAGGGCGCAAAGGTTTAAAAGCAAGTTTCGCAAAGTAGAACAACGTGTCTGGTGGGTTTAGTTGTTGTGGGATTTTAGGCGGGATTGGAGGTGTTTGCGGTGGCGGCGGCTTAGGCGGAGGGTGGTGGTGTTGTCGTTTAAGAGGACGTCATATTCGCCTATTTTGTTGATTTGCAAGGACTTTACGCGGTCGATCTGGACGATGGCGGAGCGGTGGATGCGGCAGAAGAGATTGGGGTCTAATTCGGCTTAC
>Ga0302308_10001931_pt1 | contig 16803 bp, 10 predicted proteins | sample III_Palsa_E3_3_FD_200531 | JGI IMG/M metagenome (GOLD analysis project Ga0302308, IMG submission 200531) | Peat permafrost microbial communities from Stordalen Mire near Abisko, Sweden - III_Palsa_E3_3 | ecosystem: Environmental > Terrestrial > Soil > Palsa > Peat permafrost | place: Sweden... | reverse complement strand
TTCTTCTGCATTCCCGGTATCCGCTGTGAGTTCTCCTTCGCCGACGAACCTGGCCTCACCGTGCACAGTACTGGTGGCCATGTCTCACGGGACCAGGGCCACGTCACCATCACCGACCTGAAAGCCGGAGCCTGGACGAGCCTTTCGCTACAGCGTCCGGGGGACAAGGTGATTCGCGTGCTTGTGCTTAACGAAGCAGACGCGGAGAATGCGTGGAAAGTCCGTCTTGATGGCAAGGAACATCTGCTCATCACGCCGCAACAGTTCTTCACCAGCGACGATCAGATCACTCTAAACTCCGACGACGACTCGAGCTTCCGTATGACGCTCTTCCCTGCTGTTGAAACTCCGCCTGCAGCCAGCAGTCCGCTTACCGTCAAACAGCAGGCGAACGATAGCACCGAACTCTCAGCACGCATGCCCGCCGTGCAGCCTCATCTGACCCTTACGCAGATTCGCAGTGCCGGCGATGTGCCCGCTGTGAAAGTGGGGCCGCCACCGTCCTGGCGTCCGCAGGGCGTTGCCGAGGCTCCCAACGAGACGACCTTCGCCGCTGCCGCCCAATGGCGGGTTGAGCTCGGCCCGGAGCCACTGCGTGGGCTTAGCAATCTGTTTCTACGCGTCGACTACACCGGCGATATTGCGCGACTCGCAGACGGCAACCACCTGCTTGACGATAACTTCTTCAACGGCACTCCCTGGAAGATCGGGATGAAGCGCTTCCTCGATCGCCACGAAACCGCGGATTTGCAGCTTGAGATTCTTCCGCTGCGAGCCGACAGCCCGATCTTTCTCGAAGACGCAGTCCGGAAGACGCTTCCTGCTCTTGGTCAGGTCGACCAGCTTCGCTCTGTTCGAGTCATTCCGCAGTACCAGCTCACCCTCCGCACCACGCCATGATCGAGCCAGTCGATAAATTACCTCCAGTCCCCTTGCCTCGCTGGTCGCTGCACAATCCGCTCTTCGCATCCACAGCGCGGCAGCTCGCACTCGGTCTTGGCCTGATCGGCATTGGCAAACCTGGAGCCACAGCGACGATGTCATCCCTTCTGAGACGCAGGTCCGGGAGCTTCTCGAGACCGCCTTCATGCCTGGCATTCGGACGTGTCTCGACCTGGCTCCGTTAGATGTGGACTAAGCCTCGCTGCAGGGCTGAGACGACAGCCTGCGTGCGGTCCACTGCGTTCAGCCGCATCAGAATCGTGCTGACGTGGCTCTTCACGGTAGCCTCCGTGATGCCCAGCAGTTCGCCGATTCGTTTGTTGCTGTTGCCCGTTGCCAGTAGTTTCAGGACCTGACGTTCGCGATGGCTCAAATCAGAATCCGGCGTGCGCGAGGCCAGCGCACGCTTTATCGGCACCGGCAGAAAGCGGCCGCCCGCATGTACGCGTTCAAGCGCCTGGATCAGTGACTCGAAGGGCATCCCCTTGATGATGTAGCCCTGCGCCCCAGCCTCGAGCGCCTGGTGAATGTCCTCGTCGCCTTCATAGGTCGTCAGCACCACAAACCGTGCCTCCGGATGCAACCGTCGTATGCTGCGAATAGTCTCCACACCGCTTAGCTGTGGCAGCCGCAGATCCATCAGGGTGATGTCCGGCAGGTGCTGTTGGTACATCTGGATCGCCTCTTCGCCCGAACCTGCCTGTGCCACCGTGACCATTCTCGGCTGCCCATCGATGATCGCAGCGATCCCGACGCGCATCAACGGGTGATCGTCGACGATAAGCACCTTCATCTTTAATGTATTCATCATCTCCGTTACTCACGCCCCGTAGACAGCTCGCTTTCCGATCCTTTGCTTGCCAAACATCCTACGCCTCCGCATAAGTTGCCGGCAGCCGTATTGCCCGCATAACATTTTACGGATTCTTTAGTAGCCCCTGTCCCCGCATCCACTCCAGAAAGAGTTGCGGCCAGTCCGCAACCGGCTTCTGATTACTGCTGCGCACCCCGAAGCCGTGACCGATGCCGGCGTAGATGTGCAACTCTGCCGAAACGTGCAGCCGTGCCAGGGAGAGATAATACTCGGCCAGTCCCTGCGAGATGTCCGGCCGGTCCATTGCTCCACAGGCGAGGAACGCCTTCGGAGTCTCCGCAGTCAAACGCTGGTCATGCGGGATCGCTGGATAGATCAGCGCCTGAAAGTCCGGCTTCGAGCTCAGTCGATCCACGGGATCCGTCGCGTCCGGCCGTCCTGCATCGTAGCGCGTGCTTGCCAGTGCGGCCAGTTCGCCGCCTGCCGAGAACCCCATCACGCCGATATGCGCTGGATCGATTCCCCACTCGTTGCTCCGACTGCGCACCACGCGAAGCGCACGCTGCATGTCACCTAGTTCCGTCCCTTCGACCGTGTATTGAGAACCCTTCTCACGAGCCAGGCGATATCGCAGAACAAAGGCTGCAACGCCGTGTTGACTCAGAATCTCCGCTACACGGAAACCTTCGTGCTCGATCCAAATCTCAGCGTGCCCTCCACCCGGCGCTATGATCACGGCCGCGCCTGTCGCCGTCTGCCGCGCCGGCAGATAAGACGTGATCGATGGCTCAGCGACATGGGTGATCACATGGTCGCCCTCAGGCGCAATTCGCGTTGCCTCCGGCCTGGCATCGGTCTGCGCCTCCGGTGCGCCGTTCGACCACAGCTTGATGACTTCGTGTCGGCCAATGCTCTGCGCCGACGCCGTAACACAAGCCGCGCCCATCACCAAACACATCACGGCACGCGACAATAAGAACCGTTTCATCTCAGCGCTCCACCCTGATCTCATACCAGGTCGTCGTCACCATTCCTAAAGGGAACCTCCACATACTACCGCTAATCGTGGCATCGACGGGAGCGTCCAGTGGCTGGCCAGCGCCGTCGAGTGGTTGCACGCGCACCTTCAAGGCCGAAGCGTAATCGCGCGAATCCGACTTTTGGCGGATTCGCACCACCGAGTTGCACGATATGCTTCTCTGCCAGACCCGAATCACCGAAAGGCTCCCACAGTTATGTCTCCTCGCCTGACCCGCCGCGACTTTCTCAGTGATGTAGCCATAGCTGGAGTCGCCTCCGCCCTGCGTCTGGATGCCTCTGCCAGCACGAGCCACGAAGCATCCCCTGAGCGCCGTACAAACTTCGACAGTGGTTGGCGCTTCCTGCCTGGCGACCCCGAAGGCGCGCATATACCTGCCTTTCATGACTCGGCCTGGCGTAGTCTCGACCTTCCCCACGATTGGAGCATCGAGGGCACCTTCGACGAAAACGCTCCCGCCAGGGGAAACGGTGCCTACCTGCCGACCGGCATTGGCTGGTATCGCAAGACCTTTACTCTGCCCTCCTCCGCGCACGGCAGACGCATCGCGCTCCAGTTCGACGGTGTCTATCAGCGTAGCGAGGTCTGGATCAACGGCACCTCGCTGGGCATGCGCCCCTACGGCTTCATCGGCTTCTCCTACAACCTCACGCCGCACCTGGCGCCGCCGGACAAGCCCAACCAGATCGCCGTGCGCGTCGACAACTCTCTCCAGCCCAACTGCCGCTGGTACTCCGGCTCCGGCATTTATCGTCACACCTGGATCCGCATCACCGATCCTATCTACATCGCGGAGAACGGGATCTGCGTCCGTACACCGTCGATCACGACGGAGAACGCCAACGTCGAGATCACCGTTCGCCTGCGCAACGAGAGCGGCCACGATGGCGATCTCGAGCTGAGGACCGAGATCCTCGCGCTAAACGGCGAGGTTGTCCAGCAGACCACAACACCGCGCGTCCTGGGCAAGGATGCGGAGGTTGCAGTGACGCAAACACTCATCGTCAGCTCGCCCGCACTGTGGTCCGTGGCCACGCCGCATCTCTATCAGGCGCGCTGCACCCTGCGTTCGCGCGGCATGCAAATCGACCAGGAGACGATCACCTTCGGCATCCGGCATATAGCCTTCGACATTGATCGCGGCTTCCTGCTTAACGGCGAGCAGCTAAAGCTGAATGGCGTTTGCATTCATGGCGACGGAGGCGCGGTCGGAACAGCTGTGCCGGAACGGCTCTGGGAGCGGCGCCTCGAGCTACTGCAGAAGATGGGGTGCAATGCCATCCGGCTCTGCCACAACCCACCCGCTCCCGAGTTGCTCGACATGCTCGACCGCATGGGCTTCCTCGTGATGGACGAGGCGTTCGACGAGTGGCGGCAGCCGAAAGAACAAACGCCGGTCTATGGCTACCACCGCTACTTCGACGAGTGGTCGGAGCGCGACCTCGTCGCCATGCTCGAGCGCGACCGCAATCATCCTTCCATCGTCATCTGGAGTGCAGGCAATGAGATTCCCGACCAGACCGCCGCTGACGGCCCCGCAACCCTGCAGCGTCTCATCGACATAATTCGCAGCCAGGACCCCACCCGGCCCATCACGACTGCCTGCGATCAGATCGCCGCCGATCCCAGGGCCGCACCTCCGGCCTTCCTCGATAAACTCGACGTCGTCGGATACAACTATGTCGACCGCTGGCATGACCGCCGCGAAAAGTACTACAGCATCGACCGGCGTGACTATCCGCAGCGCTGTTTCCTCGGCACCGAAAGCTCGGCGCTGCGCGGCGCGCGGGGAGTCTACTTTGTAGAGCAGCCGATCGACGACTTCTTCGAAAGGCCAACCAACAATCTCATCGACGTCGAGCAGCAACAGAAGTTCGTCCAGACCTACGATTACGTGAGCGGAGACTTCCTTTGGGTCGGCATCGACTATCTCGGCGAGGCTCATTGGCCGAACAAGCTCGCGGTGAGCGGCGCAATCGATACCTGCGGCTTTCCGAAGGACAGCTACTACTTCTACCAAAGCATCTGGACGAAGCAGCCTGTCCTGCATCTGCAGCCGCACTGGAACTGGTCCGGCAAGGAGGGCAAGGTCATCCCGGTCACCTGCTTCACAAACTGCGATACCGTCGAGCTCTTCCTGAATGGCGAGAGCCTGGGCGTGAAAGGCTACGCCCTCCCGCGACCCGGCATGACTGGCTACTATGGCAATTACCCGCTGCGTGCTAAAGCGCTCCGCACCACCGCAGACCTGCACCTCATGTGGGATGTACCTTACGCTCCCGGCAGCCTCACCGCTAAAGGCGTTAAGGACGGCGTGACGATCGAAACCGTCGAGGTCCACACGACCGGCGCACCTGCGAAGCTCTCCCTGACCGCTGACCGGCAACGCATTCGCACCACATCTGACGACCTGTCTCACATCACCGTCGCTGTGCAGGACGCACAGGGCCGCATAGTTCCCACGGCTGACAACGCCATTACCTTTACCCTCGAAGGCACTGGCCGCATTCTCGGCGTCGACAACGGACAGCCCGATAGCCATGAGCCTTATAAGGCCAGCAATCGCCGCGCCTTCAACGGCCTTGCCCTTGTCCTCGTTCAGTCTAATGGCCGTCCCGGGCAGATCACTCTCTCGGCATCGGCACCGGGTCTTGTTTCAGCGCGAATCATCATCGAGGCAAATTAGCTCATCGCCCACCGGCGCGCCTGCGCAGCCTTCGAGAGCAGGACGGCACGCTCGACGGCGAGTTCCACTCGCGTTCCACTATGCGGTGCGCTACGCAGACCGAAGACCCCGCCCACACGCTGCATACGCTCGCGCATGCCAGTGATGCCATAGTGGCCCTCAACCGGAGGCTTAGCTACGTCGAAGCCGACGCCGTCGTCCACCACAGCCAGCGCTAGCTGCTCCGGCTCGTAACGAACCTGAATGTCGATCTGCCGCGCATTCCCATGTAGCACCGAGTTATAGACCGCCTCGCGGACCACCATCAGCAACTCGCGCGAGACCACTGCCGGCACAGAGAAGACCTCTCCTTCTACCGCACAGTGCACAGCCACTCCGAACTCCATCGTCGTCTGCGCTGCGATGGCCTTCATCGAGGTTGACAGCTCCAACGCCGTACTTTCCTCGTGCCTCAGGTCCCAGACGGCATGCCGCGCCTCGTCGATCGTTGTCCTGACCTGTGCCCGAGCATGGCGCAACAGATCCTCCTGCAACTCATGATTCTTCGTCTGCTGGCTCGCCACCCCCTCCAGCAGCGCTGAGACGCTCGTGCATCCCTGGATCAGGGTGTCGTGCATCTCCCGAGCCAGCCGACTGCGTTCATCCAGTACGGCTCGAAAACGCAGGCGCACCTGATGCATTCGCAGACGATAGATTCCAAACGCCGCCAACACCAATGCCGCCACGCACAACGTGATAAACCACCACGTCAACCAGACGACCTGCGCACGCTGCACGCCGACAGAGGTCTCCGTCATCAGGGCCGGATTCGCCACATCAAAGACCGCGACACGGAAGCGATAGCTCCCCGCTGGCAGGTTTGTGTAGAAGGCAGTGAGGCTTGTTCCGGCATACACCCAGTCCTTGTCGAAGCCCTCGAGCCGGTACTGGTAGCGTATGCCTTCCTGCGGACGAAGCGATAAGGAGGCATAGTGAAATTCCAGCCGCTTCATCTCCGAAGGCAACTGAATCATACTGGCCGGCGGCAGATCACGACCATCCAGGGACACTCCCTCCAGCACAAGCCGCGGCACGACCGGCGTGACCGGGTCCTCCAACTCGATGTGCATCGCACCTTTGTTGCTCGGAAACCAGACGCTTCCATTCGGATCGAGGTACCCCGATGGCTGCCGGCCACCATACATCTGGGCATCTTCGGCACCGTAGGGCATCGTGTAGATTGAGACGCTCAAGTGCTCACTCGCGATCTCCTCCTCGTGCATCTGACGTTCGTCCAAAGAGGAGATCGTGTTCGGACCACTCAACCAGAACCTGCGTTGCGGGTCTTCGAGAATCTGATAGATACTGTTGCTCGCAAGTCCCTGCGCTGTCGTGAACTGTGCGATGCGCCCATTCTGATAGCGAAACAAACCGTGGTCCCGTGTGCCGAACCATAGTGTGTGCGTTGGGTCCTCATAGTTCGACCACACCTTCTCATGCCGTAACGCCTCAGTCGCCGCATCGTGCACAAACGTTCCCTTGTGCCAGTGACTCAGCCCTTGATCCGTCCCAATCCAGATGTCTCCCGCATCGTCTTCGAAGAGACTGCGCGTGCTGAAGTACACCAGACCATCCTTCATGTTGAAGTGTTGGGCACCCTGCGTCGTCAGGCGACTGACACCCTCATCCGTGGCAATCCACATCTCGCCGCGCCGGCTCTCGAGAAACGCGCGAATGAAGTTATTCGTCAGCTCCCGCGGAGCGGAATAGTGGACCACTCCACGAGGCGTAATACGGTATGCGCCACTGCCATCGGTCCCCACCCACAGGTCACCCTCGCGATCGCGAAAGATGTTCCGCACCATCACATTCGGCAGTTCCTTGAATCGATAAGGCGATGCGACACCGTCATGGATTATGTAAACTCCCGAGGCGACCACCCACAGACTGCTATCCCCATTGCCCGAGATGGTCTCGAAGTCCGCATCCGATCCTCCCGGCAGCGGCACCTCCCGTACCGGTGTACGGCCCAGCCGCACCAGCCCATCCTGCAGGCCTAGCCAGACCTGACGACTGTCATCCTCGAAGATCTTCAGCACCGTATTGCCTGGCAATAGACTCTTCAGCCGGGAGAAGACTCCGCCCTTATAAATCCACAACCCGTTGCCGATAGTGCCGATCCACAACGTTCCATCACTCGTCTCCTTCAGTGTCCGCACGGTGCCCGCCACCTCCGGTACCCGCTCAAACTTTTGCCCCGATAATCGTTCGAGACCACTGACCGTACCCACCCACACCGTGCCATCCGTGGTCTGCAGGACGGTCTTGACACGGTTGCTGCTGTAGCTGCCCGGCAGACCGTAGAAGAGCTGCTTACCGTCCGTGATCGACAATAGCCGGGAGCCACCGACCCAGATGCGGTTTTGCCGGTCTTCAGAGATCACATGCACTGCCAGAGGCTCCATGCCTGCTGCCATCTCCACACGCTTTACCTGGCCGCCCTCTACCTGGAACAGTCCGTTGTCAGTGCCGACCCACACGACACCATGCCGGTCTTCAACAACGCTGCGCACAAAACTATCCGTCAGTCCCTCGGCCGCACCATAGCTCCGCACCTGGCCTTTGAGCAGATGCAGAAGACCTCCACCCTCAGTCCCAATCCACAGACCGCCGTCTCGCGAAGGCTCCAGACAGAAGACGCTGTTGACCCCCGGCGAGTGCGGCGCATTCAGACCATACAACACAAAGCGGGTGCCATCGAAGCGGGTCAGACCTCCCGTCGTCCCGATCCAGAGATAACCATCGCTGGTCTCCGCGAGCGCCTGCACAGTGTCTTCCGGAAGCCCGTCCTGTACCTTCCAGACACTTCGTGTGTACTGCGGCTGGATTGCATTGGAGTTTTGCATCGCTCGCGCCGGCATCAGACCCGGCATGAGCATCAGGATCGTCATGCACGCACTTCGAGCTCTGTTCCTTAGCACCACGGACGACCCATCTCAGATGATTTCAACAACGACCAATTCTGGAACGCAAGCCAAAACGCTTACCGCGGATGCACCGTCAGATCGTCACGACTGATGTTGGCCGAGCTCTCGCTGCGCTTCCATTCTTGCCATTTTGAGAGAGGCTACCGGCTCCCCGGTCGGATAGTACTCCATTGCGATCCAATGGCTGTAACCGAGCGCGGCCAGCTTGCGGTAAATCGTTCCATAGTCGATCTCACCTGTCCCCGGTTCATGTCGTCCCGGCACATCCGCTACGTGCACCAGCCCTACCCAATCGATGTTCTTCTCGAGCTTTTCGATCAGGTTCCCGAAGCTCCTTTGCTCATGGTAAAAGTCATACAACACCTTCACATTCGGGCTGTTCACCGTTCGCGCAATCTCAAACCCATCTGTCACGCTCGCCATGTAAATTGTCGGATTCTCCAGTAGATCGATCGGCTCGATGACGATTTCGATCTGTTCTTTGGTGGCCCTCTCCGCAGCCCATTTCAGGTTGTCGATCGACGTCTGCCGCTGCACCTGAGCGCCCAACCCATCGATCCGCTTGCCGGAGAGCAGAATGACCTTCGGACACTCGAGTTCCTTCGCTGCCCGTAGATGATCGACGAACTGTGCCCGAAATGCCTCCGTCTCCTCCGGCACTGCGAAGCCCGCCTTCACGCCGCTCATCGCATCAAAGACCATCCCCAGCGAGCGCATACGCGCCATGATTCGAGATTTCTCCCCAGGTGACCATCTCTGAAACTCGCCCACCAGCTCCACGCCCTGGTACCCTGCCTCAGCTACCATCTCCACGCAACGGTCGAAAGGCGCCTGCTTTTCAAGCGCCCACAGCATGAACGAAAAGCGTACCCCCTTTGCAACGTCAACTCCCTGCGCGGAACCACTCACCCAGGCTGGTACCAGAGCCGCACTCGCTACCAGCTTTCCGAACTCTCTACGATTCATCCGGCCCCCTGAATACCTGTCTTCTATAACGCACGCAGATACTGGTAATCCACTCTTACCGCCTCAAGCGCGGGCATCTCAACGAACGGTGGCTCCTGCTCCACGTAGTAGTCGTGGATCCCGGCCTTTGCCGCAGCGTCAAGAATTGGTTTGTAGTCGATATGGCCGCGCCCCAGCTCCGTGCCCTGCGGGCGCTCGTTCTTCGCCAACGATGTGCTGGGCTCTTTCGTCGCAACGAAATCCTTCACATGCAGCATCCGGTAACGGCCCGGATATTGGCGAAAGTACTCGACCGGACTGTGCCCTGCTGCCACCATCCAACCGCAGTCCAGCTCGAAGGCCACCAACTCCGCATCCGTTTGCTTAAGCAGCACGTCGTAGCCGATCCTGTCCCCGTCCAGACTGCGAAACTCGAAGTTGTGGTTGTGGTACGCATACTGCAGACCCGCCTGCCTGGCCCGGCGTCCCAGCTCATTGAGCCGATCCGCCATCGCGCGATAGTCGTCGAGCGTCTGGCTCCCGCTCGTCGACGAAAACGTCCCTGAGCTCACCACATACCGTGCCCCCACCGTATGCGCGTCATCGAAGAGCGAATTCAAATCCTGATTGCCCACCGGAAGGTGCGTGCTCAGGCACACGAGCCCGGTCTCGTCGAGCTGCGCACGAAACGCCTTCGCGGTCAGCCCTGCAAGCCCCGCCGTCTCGACCCGCCCATACCCGATGGCCCGCAGCCGCCGCAGCGTCCCCGGCACATCCTTCTTGAGTTCCTCGCTCACGCTATAAAGCTGCAACCCGATCGGCACTCCCGCTGGCAGCGCCCACGTCCCGCGCGCGCCCAGCACCGCTGCTCCACTCTGCACGAACCAACGCCGTGAGATCAACCTCATGACCACCTGCTTTCCATAAAGCCTTCGGCGACCACGATACTCCTCCCTATGCAATACGCGAATCCGACGAAAGTCGAAGCATACAGCCCTGGCTGCTCCGGTAAGCATGTACGGTCTTGCCTTCAGAATTTAGTGAAAGGTAAAACTTGCCGCGGAGTCTGTGTCTTTTACCGTAGCGGTCCAGCCATGGTTCGATTGCGCGAGTGGAGTCGAACCGGATGGAGTCGTGAGCTGCTTTGTTCTGGGCGTCCAGCCGATGACCTCAAAGCGGACCTCGCTCCACCAGGGTTTGAAGCTTCCTTCAGGAGCAGCAAGGGAGACAGTCAGACTGCCGTCGCTCTGCTCTTCACAGGAGAAATGGCGGCGAAAGTAGCTTCCCCTGCGGAAGTCGAAGGATGTGCCGTCATCCTGATACAGGTCGCCGTGACAGTTTTTACCGGCATAGACGCGAAGAGTGAGTGGCCCGTTCGGCTTTTCTTCGGTGCTCTGCGTGAGAGGCGCAATGGGGATGATGGAGCCCTCGCGCACGTAGATAGGCAGATCGGCGAGCCTGGGGGTAATCATGAGAGGCTTCGCCGCTGTAAGATTGTCGCGTATTTCCAGATCACGAGCTCCGGCGCGGGCGCGGCGGTCGAGCTTCTCCCCGGTCCAGTAGTCGTACCAGATCCCGGGAGGCAGACGAACCTCGTAGGGTGCGATCTCTTCGGGAGAAGGATTGGAGGCGATGAGCAGATCCGGGCCGAAGAAGAACTCGCCGCCGTTCTCAGGATCGATAAAATATCCGTCCGCGGCATTGGGAAACTCCAGAAAGAGGGGGCGCATGATAGGCAGACCGGTGCGCGACATCTCCTCTGCCGTGGTATAGAGGTAGGGCATCAGGCGGTAACGCTCTTCGATGTAACGGCGGCGGATGGCCTCCTGCTCAGGGCCATCGACCCAGGGCTCGTGGTCGCGTGTGCCCTTGGCGGCGTGGTCGCGGTCAATGGGCTGGAAGGCAGCGATCTCCAGCCATTTGGTGAGGAGGTCGGCTGGCGGCGAGCCCGCGAAGCCACCTACGTCGGCACCGCTCATGGCGAAGCCACTGAGACCGAGGTTGAGGAGCTGCGGGATGGTCTGACGGAGGTGGTTCCAGGTGGAGCTGTTGTCGCCGGTCCAGGTGGCGGCGTAGCGCTGCCCCCCGGCGTAGCTGGCGCGAGTGAGGACGAAGGGGCGCACGTTGGGCCGGAGCTGGAGGACACCATCGTAGGTGGCGCGGGAGTTCTCCATGCCGAAGATGTTATGAATCTCAAGGTGCGCCGCGGTACGGGGTTTGAAGCCGGGCTCGTCGATGCGGTGCTGGACGTTGTCCGGCATGGTCTTGGTGGGATAGACGAAGACGGCAGGCTCGTTCATGTCGTTCCAGAAGCCGGCGACGCCATCTGCAGTGAACTGTTTGTACAGGGTGCCCCACCAGGCGCGAGTCTGCTGACGGGTGAAGTCGGGGAAGACCGCCGGCCCAGGCCAGACAGGGCCCACGTAGGTCGAGCCATCCGGATTCTTCACAAAGTGGTCGCCCGCAGTGCCGGAGTCGTAGGGTGCGTATCCGGCGTTGGGCACCTTCGCGATGTGCAGATCTGTGATGACGACGAGGTGGAAGTGCTCCTTCGCGAGGGTCTGGACCATCTCGGGGAACCTGGGGAACTTGATCTCGTCGACGGTGAAGGGACGGTTTTTCTCCTGAAAGTCGATGTCGAGCCAAACAGCGTCGGCTGGGATGTGGTCATCGCGCAGACGCTTCGCCACTTCCATCAGGCGCGACTCGGGCTCATAGGTATAGCGGGATTGCTGAAAGCCGAGAGACCAGAGCGGAGGCAGAGGCGTCGGCCCGGTGAGCCACGCGTAGTCTTCAATGACCTGCTTCGGCGCGGGACCGTAGAGCAGGTAGTAGTCAATCGGCCCATCGGGCGCAGTGAAGGAATAGCGGTCGGGCGACTCTTTGCCGAAGTCGAAGGTCGAGCGAAAGGTGTTGTCGACAAGCACCCCAAGAGCACGGCCGGCGTGCATCTCGATAAAGAAAGGGACGCTCTTGTAGATGGGGTCGGTGGACTCCTGCCAGCCGAAGCTGTCGGTGTTCCACATAGTAAAAACCTCTCCGGCTCGATCCAGCGGGCCCGGCTTGTCGCCGAGGCCGAAGAAGTGATCGTCCGCCGTCTTCTCCTTAGAGATGCGAAAACGAGTGCCAGTCCATGACACCGGAGCTGCATCCTGCTGCAGGACGTCTCCGGCCAGATCGGTAACGGTCAAACGAAGGTCATCGTCGATGCGGACGCGCAGAGAGGCCGTATGGAAGCCGTAAGCACCTTCAACCTGCTCGGGCGCCACCGCCAGCGAAGCTGTGCGCGCAGTGGGGAGCACTGCCCAGGATGCATCCTCAGGGAGCTGGCCCCGGTACATCCGAATACGTAGCACATCGTCGCGAAGGGCACTCACGCGGAGAACTGTGTCTCCAGCTGTTACTTCAAGACCGTCGGGCAAAGCATGCGATGTAACAGAGCGCGATTGTGATTGGGCCAAACAGGAGAGTGGAAGAAGCAACGAGAGCAGCAGCATAACAACCGCTGCCGCGCGCCTGCGTATGAAAGATCGCACGAAAAGAGAACTGTCCCCGGGCAACGGAGATTGTCTGTCTGTCATATGAGGCTTTCCTCCGACAAGCTATAGTATCGCGATGTGTCGGCTGATGTTGGCCAATCAGTTGTTGTCAATGAACTGAATATCGATCGACGAGTCGCAGCGTGTGCCTAAGCGAGCTTTCGCCGACGGCCAGAGTCTTTACCTCGGGGAAGGCCTGCTTCGCAAGTTCACTGAGAACGTGGCCTGGCGGCATCTCAAGAAAGAGACTACAGCCTAATTCCTCCAGAACAGTTGTCGTGTCGTGCCAGCGAACACCATGCGCAATGTTACTCGCTAAGTCCTCCGCGATAGCATCCGGAGTTCGCAATGCTCTTGCGTTCACATTGCCCACATAAACCAGGTTGGGCTGGTGCAACTGCATCTTCCGGAGACTTTCTCTCAAGGCAACTGCCACCGGTTCAAGGAGCAGGCAATGCGAAGGCACAGAAACATGCAGGCGCTCCGCCTTACGGGCACCGCTCCTTCGAGCAACTTCCAGTACCTTTGTCATGCCTTCATCGGAACCCGCAATGACGATTTGGAGTGGGGCGTTAATATTGCCCACATACACGCGTTCTTGCTCCGTATAAGCTTCTTCGACCAGTGTAAATACCTGTTTCTCGGTCAATCCAACTATGGCTGCAAGGCCATAGCCTTTGGGATACAGCTCCACCATCATCTCCGCTCGCTGCTGCACGAGATGGACTGAATCAGAGAGACTGATCACGCCGCTCTGGACCGCAGCAGCAAAGGCTCCTACCGACAGGCCTGCCACTGCTTCTGGTTCGACACCTTCTTCGATGAGAGCGCGAGCCATCGAAACGCCACATGCCAGCAACGCCAGTTGAACTGAAACCGTCGACTGCAGAGCCTCCACGGAGTCAAGCTCTCGAACATCTGCTCCGAGACTTTCGCTCACCTCATCGAGTGTCCGCGAGATAGCGGGATGCCCTGGGAGGGCACGCAGCATACCCGGAACCTGCGATCCTTGTCCAGGGAAGAGAAACGCTATGCTCATATCAACCCCGACCGCCTTACAGCGGCATAACTCGTATCAATGATTCCGAGTTCGTCCCATGGATCATTCCCGAGCATAACCCCGCATGGTGCACGCAGGAGTATCGGCGCAGGACTCTGACTTGCGTATTCTTTCAGAGAGAAGCCGCATATAGGCGTCTCCACCCGAATATCAACAGCTGCAGAAAGATCCATCGCGGAATCGCAGAGGGACTTTGCCAGATCTGCGGTCATGCGCCTTTCAGCATAAATAACAATATCCAGATCACTTTCCGGCTTTGCCACATGATCGCCGGTTGCAAGCTCAAAGCCAACGCTTCCACCGGGTCCCCACGGACGATCGAAGTCTATCCAGCGGCGCTCAAGAAGGGGCAATAAGCGAAGAGCAGGTACGGCATCTGCTCGTGATGGGGAAACGGTGCGGCTTCGTAGTTGCGTGGGGGTTACGATCCTCTTCACCAACTTCGGATGACAGAAAGTGGCCCACCGTCGATTTCTTTCTGTTCCACGAACACCTACCGGCATGTTCTGCTCCGTTGCGAGACCACGGCGAACCACCACAAACGGAGTTCTTCGCAGATCCTCATCAACCCATTCGGGCACAAACGTATGGGCAGAGAGGAACTGCCGCGCGTCGATCTCTAACAAGTCATGTGTTCGGACTGAATGACTTTCGCATCGAGACATAGGAGGTCCTAGTGCAGGTGACTGAGGAGCACGATCCATCCAGCCAGGGTAAAGATGCCAACTACATAGCTTGCAATGAGACTCGAACTGGCGATCTCTGGAGTTGCGTTGAAGCCCTTGCCGAAGACAATTCCGAAGAAGCCGCAGGGGATGGCACAAATCAGGACGACAAAACGGGTTTCGTCGAGAGGCAGGCTCAGTAAACGGGCTACCGCAAGACAGAGGGCCGGCTGGAAAAAGTTCTTGGCAACGACGGACCAGCACACACCCCAGTTCAGTCTGAAGCGCTGCGCAGATACAACCAGTCCCGTGAGAAACAATGCCGTTCCTGCAGTTGCGCTCCCAAGAATGGCAAGGCTCCTCTCAACATAAATTGGCATATCGAAATCGATCGCGACAGCAAGAACACCGAGCACCGGCGCCCAGACAACCGGCTTCCGGACCGCTCTCCACGCAGAGTTGCGAATGCGTGCAGCCGTAGAGAGTGCTTTCCCCTCCGTGGTGCTGCTTTCGAGAATCGCGAGAGTGATCGGAGAAATCGTGATGGAGCCGATAGCGATGGAGACGGCAACGCTGACTGCAGCCTCATTGCCATAGGCAGCCAGGAGGAGAGGAAGACCAACTGCAGCGGCATTTGGGAATCCAAGAGTTAACGCCAAAACTGTACTGTTTGCAGCGGTGTCTTTACCGAGGCGCTGCGACACAAAGTGAGTCAGAGCAAAGACAGCCAGGTACACAATTGTAAGCACCGCAGCAACTTTGCTCTGGCCCCACAACAGATGATGTGGTGTGCGCGCGATGGTCACGAACAAGGAACAAGGAAGCGCAAAGCTCATGACGAACGTGATAAGGCTCTTCACATCCTTGTTATCGACTACCTTCCGCAGGCCTGCTGCATATCCAAGCAGCAGGCCGGCAAAGATCGGTATAAGCGCGTTGGCCAGCATTTTGATCATTTTTGATCGCCTATTTTTCCATCCACTGTGCTTCAAGTATGGCGCGCACCAGAATAGAAGCCTTTCTCGTTTCGATGGCTTCCTTTGACTGCAATCGATTGCGAAGATCAACGGGGCCGTTGCGTGCATCTACGATGGCTGCGATCAGTTCATTCCGGACGTTCTGAGCTTCCTGTTCAGATGGATTCTCAGGATTTTCGACATGAAGCAGTTTGTGGAGGAGACCAAGTTTCGCGTAGTCCCGTATGTCGTAGGACAACGGGGCAATTGTCTTGCCGAGCTTTTCAAGGTCCTCGACAGACCGACGTGTAATCCGCGCCGCAGCTTCCTTATGCATGGCATGAATCATGACGCCGTCGTCGTCGAAGGCCAGAATGCGATTGGCCTGGTAACCATGGGTAAGGAAGCCTCCTGAGAGTGCGTGTCCCACCACGAGAGTGATTACTGGGTGACCCGCGAGCCGAGCCGAGCCATATGCATCTGCTGCAGCCGCTGCCGCAAGAAAAATGGCAGCCGTCTCTTCCCTTCGGCCATAGGCCTGACTCTTCACATCGACGATAGCGATGATCGGCTGCTTGGTGCCATTCTTATCGCGTTCGATCACTTCTCGAACACGTGTGGCGAGCGTGTAGGCCTCTTCTAGTCCTACCTGCCCTTGCCGGGCGCAGGGAAAGCGTGCGTGCGGATCAGGAACAACACAGAGGAATCGTGCGTTGTCGTTACCCAGCGGTACATCCGCGGTTAGTACAGAGGCAGGGTCACCAGACATTGGGGATGCCTGTCCAGTCAAGGTGCGGAACCATGCGGCCCCTCGAACTCCGGTATATTCGCTCATCGCTTTACCTCCTCAGAACCATTCGTTCCCCATGTTTCGCGCAGCTCTCTGGGGTCCCACTGACGCGACGGATCGAGTGCTTCGATGCGGTTGCGATAGAGCCCTACCTGCGAGCTCCGATGTACCGCTGGAACGCCCTTCGAGATGAAATGCCTGATGGCGTCGGCAACCTGCTGTGTATCGTCATCGACCAGCGCATCGGCCACGCCCGTCGCATATCGCTGCTCGCCACCGTGGATTGCCCAGATGAGTGCGCGATCGCTCGAATCGAATTCGTCGACGCCCGATTCCTGCTCGATCACCTCAGGACCGTTCAATCCAAGTCGAGCTTCGTGCGTCATGACCACATAGCTTGA
>Ga0302308_10001930_pt1 | contig 16809 bp, 11 predicted proteins | sample III_Palsa_E3_3_FD_200531 | JGI IMG/M metagenome (GOLD analysis project Ga0302308, IMG submission 200531) | Peat permafrost microbial communities from Stordalen Mire near Abisko, Sweden - III_Palsa_E3_3 | ecosystem: Environmental > Terrestrial > Soil > Palsa > Peat permafrost | place: Sweden... | reverse complement strand
ATACGGAAGAGCACTTTTTCCGCAAATACAACGCTCGTGCTGAATACTTTGTCTACGACTCCGCCGTGAACAAGGTGATTGACTTTGCGCGCGATGCGACGATCAAGGTGATGATCGTGACCGTCGGCTCCATCAACAAGGCTGACATCAATACTCTCTATAAAACGAACGAAAAAGCCGAACAGGCCGGCGGCAACAGCCCCATCGATTTCATTCGGCAGACCAGCCCCATCCTGATTGTGGACGAACCGCAGTCGGTAGATGGCGGTGTGAATGGGCGTGGAAGGGAGGCGCTACAGCGGATGAATCCTCTATGCACACTGCGCTACTCTGCAACACACGACCCCGAAGCGCGCAAGATGCGTCATTCTGTGTATGCATTGGATGCCGTAGACGCCTACGAACAGAAGCTAGTGAAGCAAATCGAAGTCGCCTCGCTGACCAGCGAAAATGACCACAATCGGCCCTACGTAAAACTATTGCGCGTCGAAGCAAAGAAAAATAAACCGATTCGCGCCGAACTGGAGCTGCATGGTGAAACTCTCAATGGTGTGGCACCAGACACCTTTTGGGTTTATTACGACGAAAAGTTGGAGCAAACAACGAGCCGTTCTGTCTACGCGGAGCACGTCATTGACGGCATCCGTAAAAAGAGCCGTGACGTTCCTGGAAGCGTCGATGCAATTGAGTTGCGAACTCCGGGCGGGACAAGGATTCTTACCCTTGATGAGCCCACCTTTGGAGACGTTGACGACATTTCGCTATCGCGCGCGATGATTCGCCGCACTATCAAGGAGCATCTCGACAAAGAGAAACGGCTCCGTCCGCACGGCATCAAGGTGCTGAGTCTGTTCTTTATCCGCAAGGTAGAAGACTACCGCCGTTATGACGGTGATCGGCTCATGCCCGGACCTCTCGCTTCGATCTTTGAGGAAGAGTATGCTCGATTCGCAAAACATCCGGATTACAACACACTCTTCAAGGAAGTAGACATCACGACGGCTGCGGCTGAGGTCCACAACGGTTATTTTTCCATCGACCGGAAATTTCACACTCCTTTTGAAGAGATGGAGTTCAAGAAGAGCGCCTCTCAGGAGAGCCGCGACAACGACACCTACAACCTCATCATGAAAGAGAAGGCGTGGCTGCTGGAGCTAAAGACGCCACTTAAGTTCATCTTCAGCCACTCTGCTTTGCGGGAGGGCTGGGACAACCCGAATGTCTTTCAGATCTGCGCTTTCCGTGAGATGAATCAGGAGCGCGAACGTCGCCAGACGATCGGTCGCGGCCTGAGGCTCTGTGTTAACCAGGGCGGGGAAAGGGTGCGCGGCTTTGATGTGAACACGCTCACGGTAGTAGCGAATGAGGATTATCAGAGCTTCGCGGAGAAGCTGCAGAAGGACATCCAGGACGAGACGGGGATCCGTTTCGGAGTTGTCGAGCAACTCCAATTTGCCGTCATCCGGGTCGGCAAGGAGGGTGACAAGCTCGCCGCACTAGGAGAAGAGAAGTCGCGAACCCTTTGGGCTGCGCTTCATGAAACTGGTTATCTCGATGCCAAAGGTAAGGTCACCGAAGCGCTGAAAAAAGCATTGGATGGTCGTGCGCTGAAGATCCCAGTGGAGTTCGAACAGGTGCGGGGCGCGGTCGAAGAACTGCTGACGAAGCTCACTACCGGTTTGGTGATTCGAAATGCCGATAAGAAGCGCGAAACGGTTGGCCTGCGTGAGGCTGTTTTAAATAGCGAAGAATTTCGCCAACTCTGGGAGCGGATCCAGTCGAAATCGACGTATCGCGTCCACTTTGATCCTGAGATTCTCATCGGAAATTGCACCCGGTCTATCCGGGACTTGCCTATCGCCCCGCCGACGTTCAAGACAACCGTGGGCACGCTCGATCTCACGCGTGGAGGCGTTGTGGGAACGGCAACGAAAACCTCGGCACCCGAGGTGATTGTTCACGAGCAAACTCTGTTGCCGGATCTGATTTCCGAACTTCAAGATAAGACGCAGCTACTGCGGCGCACCATTGTCCGTATCGTTACTGAATCAGGGCGGCTGCACGATTTCAGGAGAAATCCTAACGAATATATCCGTCAGGTCGCCGGGGCAATCAAGCAGGCAAAGCGGCAAACACTCGTGGATGGAGTGCAATACCTGCGGCTATCGGATTCCGTATACGCACAAGAGCTATTCCTGCACGAAGAGTTAACCGGGTATCTGTCAAACCTGGTTCCCTCAGCGCGGTCTCTCTATGAACAGACGGTCTGTGATTCTGACATTGAGAGAAGGTTCGTAGAGGAACTGGAAAACAACGAGGCAGTGAAACTTTATGTGAAGCTTCCTGGTTGGTTCATCGTGCCAACGCCGTTAGGTAATTACAATCCGGATTGGGCAGTTTTGCTTTCTCGCAACGGAGAGGAGAGACTGTACTTTGTGCTCGAAACGAAGGCGGCATTCGGCAATCTCCGCCCCTCGGAACAGGGCAAAATTGATTGCGGTAAGGTGCATTTTCAGGCGATCGCCGATGCTGACAACCCGGCTCGCTTCACCTCGATACGAAACATCGCGGATGTCTATAGCCGAGTCGAGCCCACTTATTCAAAGCTATGAAGGTTTCCCGAGCGCCTCGGCTACTCGCGTACGGGCATATTGGGATCTAAAACCTTCAACTGCGCTTCTACTGTTTAGGAGGCAGAAGTTTCATCACGGTCTCACCAAGTTCGACAAACACCGTATAGGCAGCACTCCGACTCTTGTCTCCGAACCGGAAGTCAACTGCGACGTTGCCATCGAGATCATGCAAACCGACGCGAATCTCCTCTGCGGGTCGCCCATAGCGCTCTGCAATCGCAAGCTGTATCAGGGGCATCCTTAACTGCAGTTTCCAATCAGGAACAATTGGCTCGAATAGTACCGCCTTATATCCAGTCGGGATCATGTCGACGCGGGAGACGAGTCCTCCGAGCCGCCATTCTCCAACGGACGGAAGACTTATAGTGACATTTGAATCGATTGGGATCACATCGCTCTTCGCGAGCCAGTAGCTATATTCTTTGAGCCGCTCACGCATTAATTCCTTTTTCTTCTCGTTGACAAACTTTTCTAGGTACCCTTCGAGCTCGTTCAGAGCACCTTCAATGTCGCCGGTTTTGTGCAGGTTGCAGATCGCGTAGGAGAGAGCTTGGTTAAAGCCGAATCGTGGCCCGCTGCCGTCAACGCTCTGCCGTATAAAACTCGAAACCCAGTTTCTTGGGCTTTTCTGGCAATCCGCTAGTTGCTTGTGGCTGATTTTCACGCAAGCACCTCCGCACCAATCGGATACTTTGACAATAGTAAGCGGACCTCCTTGGCGGCACGTCTGTACATCGAAATTACCTCTGGCGCGTCGATGTTGACCGAGTACAATTCAGGCCACTCTTCATAGAGAGCGACGTCGTCGAGCATTTCGAAATTCAACGTGAACTCTCCCAGATCAACAATGTTTCTTCGGCCCTCGTCATCGGCAGGCATCGTTCCTAGCGTTTCCGCGAACAAATCACGACCGTACGAGGTGTCATCGGACTGGTAGCTTTCGATTGCGATTCTCCTGATGAAGCAAGGAAGACATTCTCCGCAGTGAGAGGCGTTGCTAGGGAGCCGAGCGCTCTTCCAGCAACTGTTAGAGGTAGGGATCAATTCGGGGGCAAATTCTACGATCGGCTTGATCACTTCCTTCTTTGTCCTGTGCACATAAGGGTTTTCTATGGAAAGCTCAAAGTCCAAAGCGCCGCGAAAATAAGATTGCATCTCGGCCAACACATCGGGATGAGCAGTATGCGTTGAAAACGCGGCCATTCGGGCTGAAGTCAACGGCAAATGAATTGCCATTTGGCCGTTCTCTGCAATCATGATCACTTTGCGCCGACCGAGTCGATGCGCCGTCAGAGCCGCAAGAGTGAGAAACAAGAAGGACCGCGTCCTTTGACTACTCTCGATATCGTGCTGAAAGGTTCCAACGTTTTTCGAGGAGACGAAATAGCTATAGTGGCTGAGTTTCCGGCCCTTACTCGAGAGCGAATCGAACAGGCTCCGTTGAGCAGTGATGGTCTGGCGATTCTTTGTCACATGGCTAACGAGCGCAAGATCATGAACGCCGTCTGAAAACTCAATTGCAGCGGCCAAAGAATCTAAACCGCCCGAAAACAAAAGGACGCTTCCATCTGCGCTCGCTTTCTTCTCAGGCTTCGTTACTGTTCCGTTGGCTTGATAGAGCTTGATTGTCCAAAGATCGTTGGAGAGATTTCTCAACGCACTTTCAATGATAGGTATCAGTGGCTGTAGCGTGCCGATGTTCACCACGGGAACTGATAGTGTGAGGAACCTCGCATACTCTTCCCGTTCACCCCGAGCTGCACCTCGATCAACGGCGAAAATTGAAGAGGCTATGACAAGCATGTCGTTTTCTAGTGAGGTGAGTTCTTCGAAATATTTCACCGCTGCTTTCAATCCCGTCGTTACATCTGATCCGAGCTGAAGAAGCGTTCCGTTGACTTGCGATGGAGTATTGCCGTAGTAGAAGTGATAGCTGCTCATCAAGCTAAACCCCTGAGTGCACGGATTACGGTAGCTGCATAGTTGGCCCAACCATCAGGGTCCGGGCTGGGCTGACCAGTGGTTGCAACCGTTGTTCGAACGATGGCTTTAATCTGAGTCTTGAACTCCATGCCTCGGGAAACTGATTCGACTCGTCCGCGTGCCCCAACGAAACTTGGGAGATCTCGCGAAACGTAATATGAGGTTGCTTCGGCAAAGAGTTCACGAGCAAATCCCGCCACGCCTTGGTTGGTTGATACGGCGCGGAGAAGTGCCCTCCTAGCAATCTCATTGGCAAAACCCGCTCGTCCTGCGGTAGCTAGATGGCCGCTAAACGCGGCAGAAGCGGCAAGAACGTCATTTGACGTGGATACCAGTCCGCAGGCTGCTGCGACGGCGGGAGACGCGAATTCGTCTACGAGGCTTGCTCCCCGTTCTGCATATGCCGACCTCCAAATTTCTTGGGCTTGCCTTTCAGGAGGCACGTCGGTTCTTCCTAGAATCGCGAGTAAGGGTTTCCAAGGTGGTGTGTCGGGTGAGGGGACGTTCTTTGAGGTGCCCACTAGAGTCGTTCTCCTTGCGCTGCGGATACTTCCATGGCAAATGCACTGCGCTTTACTAGACCACCCGAGAGGATTCTCTTCCATCGCAAACTGGAACGAATACCTGGCTGAGTTCTTAGACTGTTAACGAAATACAAGAGATCATCACTCTGTAAGAATGCTGCGGGAACTCCGGTTTCGGCAATGAATTCGCCAGAGATGGATGCAAGGCCTGGCGCAGACTGGCTGAAGGCCTTAGTTACGATCAAAGCGCCAAAGACGGCAAATGATCCTCTTTGACGGATTCGCTGATTCTTGACGTATTCCGCGAGAGGTCGAAGCTCATGCATAGCCGCGTTGAACACGGTACCAGTTGCTTTGGCGTCTACGACCACAAGGTCATCATCTGGCAATTGTGTAATCATGTCGCTCACTCGCTGGCCGCGCTTCGACGCACCTAGTCTGCGGACCTTGCGTCCGAAAGAAAACTCAAGTCCATCTGCTACAAGCATCTCGAACAGCCGCCACGCTTCACCTTCATATCCAGCAGGCACTTGGTTAGAACTAGCGGCTTCCAGTTGGATAGAATAGTCATCTGTGAGCGCTCGCCATGTAGGAACTTCGCCGCCGAAGATGCCCATGAAATCATCCCAGCTATAGTGATCTTCGCCGCCGCTTGTGGCGACAACCACCAGTGTGCGGCCTGCACGCCTAGCCACTTCTTCGACTTGGTCACGCACCTGCGGAGCTAGTTCATCATCCTCCGTTAAAACGATCAGTACGGGAATCTGATTCCCCAACAGTGGCGCCGTGCATTCAAGCTCGCTATGGGTTGCCCTTCGACGATTATTGGTGATTGTGAATCCAGATAACAGTAGAGTGCGTACCGCAACACTTATTCTCGGGTCAGAAAATGTCAGCAGTTGAGTCATGAAGGTGGGCCAATTGTAGGCCATGCCAGGCGGCGACCGCTAGTCGACATCGGCGAGGTCATATCCGCCAACTAAGAATGGGTGCGGGTGCCATCCTGCACCTTTTTCCAGCCGACCGGCCTCCGCTCGCCGGCTGCGCGTTGGTGCAGAGCTATCTTCGGCACGCATGATCGCTGCCTGATTAAGAGAGTGGTAGGGTCTCGATCGATGAACGGCAATTCACTGAAGAGGACGGATGAACAAGTCCCAAAAGAACTCGGCAGCGCCTTGGGGAGTCAGTTTCTGCTTATCCCGGTTTCCGTAGGACTGCATGCCGAGGGGTTCGAAATAAAGAGTTTGGTCGTCGTTCTTCACGTAAACGGCTTCGTTCATTCCCCCATCCCGTGGTGTATCGGTCATCGAATATTGAATGCTGTCAGAGCCCATGTGTCCCCCGCCAACGGAGGCCGACCCCCTACAAACCTTCTCTCCATTTTGATAAAGAGATGCCGTGAAATGGTTTGCGTCCACCCGTTGAAAGCGTTGCGCTAAGCCTGGATTGCGATTGGCGATCTCAAGGAGTGACGCTTCGAAGAACTTGGCGATAAAGTCGAATCCTTCGTGTCGGAAGGTGTCTCGGTCAAGATCGGAAAACTGCTTACGAATCCGGAGGTTGCTGGAACGGATTGGTGCCGTAAAGCTTGCGGGAGTTGCTGACGATTCGGTCCGGCGGGAGCTAAAGGCTGGACTGGCCTTTCCGAGTCCCTTGAGCGCATCTTTGATAGCCGTCACGATGTCCAGAAAGGCGTCGTCTTGATCCGCCCATTTGGTGACAGGTTTACCGTCCTTCGGCGCGGCCAATAGCTTGCCGAACGGAAGGCTGTGCCAGTCGCATGGGCGCAAGATGATGGGAATGACCCTTGCCTCAAGTCGGTCGTGACGCTCCATCGCTCGCAACATCTCGCGCTCGTAGCAGTAATCCGAGTTGATGAAGTCCGGGCTGATCAGCAGAAGAATTACATCAGCTTCGTTCAGATTCTGATCGATGGCATTGCCTAGCTCCGTTCCAGCCGAGATGCGCCGGTCGTGCCATGTCGAAATGACACCCTGGCGCTTCAGGGCTGCCAAGTGGACTTCAAGCTGATCGCGTAGCTTTTCGTCCAGATGGGAATATGAGAAAAACAGAGTCGGCATCCTACCATCACCTTCTTTCATCGCCACTGTGCAGCGCCTACAAAAGCTTACGCTGCTACGCAGCGGGTTGCAGGGCGACACGTCACCCCCAAATGGGAACTGTGGAAGAGCCGCCCTGCGATTCTTCGGTTTACGTGGGTGAACGCCTTTAGAATCTTTTGCATTGCTGCTGGCACAAATCGCCCCGCTGATCCTGTGGTTGCTCCAGAGCGCTCTATGTAAACGCAGAGCGCACGTCGGCGTAAACAGATTGATTTTTCAGGGCTTAAGCACTTTAGCCAAAATCAGCCGATTGACGCAGGAAGCTGACTGGGAGCAAGCTATTTGTAAGGCGAGGTTTCCCATGAGCCCTCTCGTCAATGGTTCTCCGACGGCTTCCAGCGCTCCGGAAAGCGCCCAGGAAAAGCCTGGCTTTCGCACCAAAACCATCGCCACTAGGATCACGCCGGAGGAACTGCGTGAGGTAGAAGCCTCTGCCGAAAAGAGCGGAAAGACGCTCGCGGTATGGCTGCGCGAGCTTGCCCTGAACGCTGCGAGAGAGCGACCTGCCGACCCCACGGAACTACTGCTCGCGGAGCTTTCTGCGCTTCGTTACATGCTCCTAAATCTGTTCCATGCTTCGGCCTCCGCGCAGACCGAAGGCAAGTATCTGCTCCCGGAATCGGTCGTCAAAATCCGCGACAAGGCAGAGGCTCGGAAGCTGGCCGATGCACGCAAACTGCTCACCGATTTCCTTGCTGGAGGGGATGGAACAGGAGGGCAGAAATGAGCGCTGGGCCGATGCGTTTTCCCAGTCGGGGGCGGTGGCTTCTGAGGCTGGTTTTGCTCTTCGTGATGGGGCCGTTTCTGGTAATTCTTCCGGTCTCGCTGTGGCTCGGCCTGACGATGAATCCCGTTCAGACTTTCTATCTTGGAACATATGCGGCTTGCTCCGCTTCGAATAACTATCCGGGAGCCGTGACCACCGTTCGCTACGTCGAGAAGACGGCTCCGGATCAGAAGCCGGAGACGCTGCTACCGGAAGATGCGGTCAAGGGACCAGACCCGAAACAGCCTCTCGCGCTGAGCCCGAAGGCTCTCGCCGAGGGCTGGCGCGGTGTTGCTATCGCGCCGCCCCAGAAGGTTCGGGCGAACGAATTGCGGGAGTATCTGGCGGCCACCATTTACGACGGCGATAGCGTATGGTTGATCTTCCTGCGTCCAGTGCTCTACCTGACTGCGCTGGTGCTTTTCCTGTACCTGTTGTGGCTCCTCTTCAGCCATAAACTTCGCGTCGGCCAGAAGCAGGAGCAGCGTCATGGACGCCGCACCAAAGGCCCTGAACTGATCGCCGCATTGCGCGGCTCGGGCGACGGCGGCATACGTTTCCAGATGGAGCGCGAAGGTACGCTGGGCAGATTCCTTCCCGCCCGTAGCTTCCGCATCCCGCGCCGACTGGAGGCCAGCCATGTCCTGCTCATGGGCGACACCGGCTCTGGTAAAAGTTCGGCCATTCGGCAGTTGCTCAGGCAGGTCAAAGAACGGGACGAGAGTGCCATCGTGTATGACCCTGCGATGGACTTTCTGGGCGAGTTTTACGACCCAAAGCGAGGGGATCTGATTCTGAACCCGCTTGACCAGCGGTGCCCTTACTGGGGGTTGGGTGACGAGATCGACCGGCCGGAGACAGCCACTACGATTGCTGCCGCCATGTTGCCGGACAAGGATTACGAGAAGGCGTTCTTCACCGATGCGCCGCGCCGGGTGTTGGCGCATTTGTTGAGGCGGAAGCCCCAGCCCAGGGACATCCTGCGGATGATGGCCGATCCCGAATGTATCGAAGCAGCGGTGAAAGGAACGCCGCTCGCCGCATTGCTCGATCCTGGCGCTCCGGCGCAGCGGGCAGGTGTGCTCTCAAGTCTGAACATGGTGGCCGACAGCCTGGAGTTGTTGCCGGAGTGGGAACATACACGGAAACCTTTTGCGACCGCAGAGTGGTACACCGAACGTAAGCGCTGGGTATTCTTGACCTCCTCTGCTGCCTACCGGCAGAAGGTCCTACCGCTGCATTCAGCATGGCTCGATCTCTTCATCCTGCGCATGATGGGGCATTGCGAAGACCAAGCGGCGAAGCCAGTCTGGTTCGTGCTTGATGAGTTGGCGAGTCTGAATAAACTCCCTCAGCTTCATACCGCCGTGACTGAAAATCGGAAGTACGGCAATCCCGTCGTTATGGGCTTGCAGGGGCGCAGCCAGATGGAGAAGCGCTACGGCCAGGATGCCGAGGCTATGCTCTCCCAGCCTGCCACGAAGGTTTTCCTGAAAATCTCCGAACCCCGAGCTGCGAAGTGGATCTCCGAGGCCATCGGTGAGATCGAAGTCGAACGTCTTAAGGAATCTCGAAGCATGGGCCTGCTTCGCTCGAAAAAGTCGTTCAGTATGGAGATCGCAACCAAGCCGCTCGTCATGGCTTCCGAGATCACGGGCCTGCCACCGCTCACAGGCTTTATCAAGCTGGAGAATCATGTCCTCCCGGCAAGGTTCCGGCTGGCAAAGAAACAGAACAAGCAGCCGGAGTTCCTGGAAAGAGTGAGAGAACAGCCGGTGCCACACAAGGTCGATGCGGCGAAGATTTCGACGCCCGTCAAACCTCCCGAAACGAAGAAGCCGGGGCAAGCGTTTTTGCCACTGGAGGAAACCTCCGTCGTGCAGAAGGAGGGGTTCAATTGGGATGAGAGTAAAGGGATTGAGTGAAGAGAAGTACGTATCGATACCTATCACTAAACCTCAACTCTGCCGTCTTGTTCTCAGATGAGAATGCCTACGCCAATCCAACATCTGCCTTTGCTCTGCGTTTTTTCGGCACGCCGTCCCTCTTTTCCGAGCGGTCATTAATGAAACCGAACATGCATTGAGTATCCATGAGGCGTAGCGAGCGGGCGATTCGCATAAGGCTTACGCGCGAGAACAGCGGTAGATTCTCAGATTTCTTGGTGCTGTCCTTATGGGTGACGATTCCGAAGACTACTCTGTATCGTTTTCCTGCGAGCGGTCCCAGAAACGCGTCTGAGGTGACGGCTGTCGTTCTCTCCGTAATGAGTCCTCGTAGAGAGTTGAGACAAGTCTCTTCCAGCTTAATAAGCTCGATGGAATTGTTTCCCTGATTGAAGAGATGGCTGAGCTGCGCGGAAACTGTAGACCTCTTGATGTGATGGAACACCGCAAACTCTCCATCGACAGAATAGAGATCACAGGGCTCTATTCGCGTTTGTCCCGGCGGTCCGATGTTTTGCATGTCGAGGCAAATGAAAGCTTCGTCGTCTGCAGCGATCGCTTCGTTGTAATCCCCCTCGCTGTCGTGGGCAAAATGAGGTAAGGAAATATCCGTCCAGAGTGGGTCAAGCGCTTCTGAAAGTTTAGCGATGTACGAATTTTCGACTCTGTACCACTTACCTTCAGTCAAATGAAATGTTTGGGTTTGATTGTCTAATTCCGTATCGAAGATCAGACAATTGACGAGGCTGTAACGCTTGCGAATGTTTCCCTCTTCGTCAGCCAGAACCAGTCCGTATCCGCAAAGCTGGACATAGCTGAGATCTTCCAGAGCCTGTTGGTGGCCCTCAAGATATTCATAGAATCTTGTGATGAAGATGTCCTCATGGTTGAGGCTGCTTCCTGCACCCGAGAATGAGGCTATATACCCTTGATCCCTGTAATCGACCATGTCGGGTACTGTTAGAAAGAGTGCGTCACTCTTGGCGCGAATACCTTCGATGAGTTTCTCTTTAAGCCTATCGATGACAGCAGGGTCTTTCAGCGGCACTATGTTTTCAATGTCTGGAAACGTGGTCTGATAGTTTTGGCTGTTGTAAAACCCTAGAAGTCTCCGGCACAATGCCAGCAAACCGTTCGCGTCTACATTTGACCGGATAGTGAGACTACTAGAACCGGTGACGTTGGCGAAGAGCTCTCGGAACTCAGGAAGAACTTTACCCGTCAGGCTTTTCAAGATCGCACTGTTACCATCGAAGTCGAAATATGTGAGGTCGGAGCCTATCGGCAGTTGGGTTCTCCGGCGAAGCGTTGCGCCCGGATCAAATGTATCTGTGCTCTTCAGCTCTTTCGGATCGACACAATTTAGAGTTACGCGGAGTCCAAAGTCATATTCGAAACTCTCGTCGCGTAGGCTGTGATGGGCATAGCCAAAGGATAATGCGAAGCATCGGTCATCCACCGGCAGAAACAGCAAGGCGCTCTTGCTCACCTGCTTCAAAACCATCTGGACTCCGAAGTAGGACCTCCACCACGGGTCGCTTGGCCTCCCATCGAGAATGAAGAGAGAAGCCCCTTCGGGCATTGTGTCGGTGGACACTTCGGTTAGCTTATGGTCTTCGACTAGACTGTTGCCGGCGTGGTATTCGGATTTGAGAAGATATATGGAGAACGGTCGACTCTTGCTCATTGGGCTCCCAATTCTCTGTGCGGTAGGTCTGGCCCTGAATCATGCGCTCCATTCTAAACTGACAGCTAGCAAGATTACTCCAGATAAGGTCAGCTAATCGCGACCGATCTGCCGACTTCTCAGTACGTGCATTCTTTCCTGTAGCTGTACGCAGCGTAGTTCCCGTCACTTTCTTGCTTGGGCTAGAATCTCTCTATGCTGACGCTCTCCAAACCGTTGTCAGCGGGCCAGGTACGGACGTACCATGAGCGGGAGTTTGCCTCGGAGCGGCAAAACTACTGGAGTCGAAATCAACAAGGACATAGCGAGTGGCGTGGCGAGCTTGCTAAAGAGTGGGGTCTGTCAGGTGCGGTAGGCGATGAGCACTTTGCTCGACTGACCGAGGGCCAGCACCCGATCACCGAGGCGCAACTTGTCCGCCATCAGGTCTCCCGAACCTACGAAGGCAAGAATGGTAAAGAAGTCACCAGCGTGGAGCACCGCGCCGGATGGGACGCGACCTTCTCAGCTCCGAAGTCAGTTTCGTTGACAGCGCTTGTAGGCGGCGATGATCGGGTTCGGGAGGCGCACCGTGAGAGCGTGCGCGTGGCGCTGGGTGAATTGGAACGGTATACGCAGGCTCGCATTGGAAACATCCATGCGCCGGAGACGACGGGCAAGTTCGTAGCTGCGACGTTTGAGCACGATACGGCGCGGCCCGTCGAAGGCTATGCAGCACCGCAACTCCACACTCACGCAGTCATCTTTAATGTCACCGAGCGCGACAACGGCCAGACCCGTTCCGTGCAATCGCATGAGCTGTATGCCTCACAGCACTATGCCACGTCGATCTACCGTGCGGAACTGGCGTCTCGTTTGCAGGAGATGGGCTACGAGATCGAATTAGGCAAGTACGAGCAGCCGGAGATCAAAGGCTATACGAAGGAATACCTCGAAGCCTCCAGTCCGCGCCGCGAACAGATCAAAGACCACCTTCGGGCGCAGGGACTCGATGGAGCGGGAGCCGCTCAGGTTGCCGCGCATTTCACGCGTGACCGAAAGGAACTGCTGTCGCCGGAGGAAGTGTTACAGCAACATCGCGATCTTGCCGCGCAGTACGGCCATCAGGCCGATCATGTTGTTGCTCAGGCAAGAGAACATGGGCAGCGCCAGAGTCAGGAGCCGGACAAAGCCGCCCAGCGGGCTGTGACGTATGCCCGCGATCATCTCTTCGAGCGTTCCGCCGTCGAAGACCGTCGCACCATCCTCGAAAGCGCCCTTAAGCGCGGGTTGGGTGAAACGACCTATGCCCAGGTCCGGCGGGAGTTCGACCGGCGTTTCCAGGCAGGAGAGTTTCGTGCAGCACAAGCCTCTGTGCGTGGGCCGCAGATCACGACCGCCGCGATGCTGCGCATGGAACGCGAGACGGTCCAGCTTATGCAGGAGGGCAATAAGCGCGGGTTTGAAGACCCGATGCTGTTGGGGCCGGGCATCCGCATTGCAACCGAAGATCGTCACCCGGAGTTGAATGCTGCGCAACGTGAGGCGGTCAATGCCGTTTTGCTCTCACGCGAGAAGATCGTCGGATTGGATGGAATCGCAGGCGGAGGCAAAACGACGACTCTGGCCGTTGTGCGCGAAGGTGCGGAAGCTGACGGGTACAAGGTCGAGGGCTTTGCGCCCACATCGCGAGCAGCGCAAAAGTTGGGTGAAGCAGGGATCGAGACTTCGACCTTGCAGATGCACCTTGCGCGCGGAGCGAAGCCCGATACGGGAGAGCTGCGACTGTATGTGCTGGACGAATCTTCACTAGCTTCTACGAAACAGATGCATGAGTTTTTGACGCGCCTCCATCCGCATGATCGAGTGTTGTTGGTTGGCGATACACGCCAGCATGAATCCATCGAGGCAGGTCGCATCTTCGGGCAGCTCCAGGACGCGGGTATGAAGACGGTCAAGCTCGACGAGATCGTGCGTCAGAAAGACCCGGAGTTGAAGCAGGTAGTCGAGCAATTTGCGCGCGGCCAAGTGGGCGAGGCCATCGTGGGATTGGAACGACAGGGCCGGGTGCATGAAGTGAAAGATCCAGCCGAACGCTTCGCGGCGATTGCGAAGGAGTATGCGAAGTCGCCGGAGAACACACTGGCCGTCTCGCCGGACAACCGCTCTCGGATTGAGATCAATCAAGCCATTCGTGCTGAGTTGCAAGACAGAGGTGTTGTTAGCAAAGAAGAGCATCGGATGCAGGTGCTTGTGCCACGGCAAGACCTTACTGGCGCAGACCGCATGTGGGCAGCACGTTATGAGGTTGGCGATGTATTGCGGTATAGCCGCGCGTCCAAAGAGACGGGCATTGGTAAAGGTGAGTATGCGCGAGTGTCTGCTGTCGATGCAGCAATCAACCGGCTCACGGTCGGGCGGAAAGACGGCTCGGAGTGTACCTACGATCCGCGCCGTCAACAGGGAGTTTCGGTGTATCGAGAAGAGGAACGCGCCTTCTCTGTTGGAGATCGTGTGCAGCTCACAGCACCCGAACGTGAGTTGGGAGTCGCCAATCGTGAGCTAGGGACGATCACCAGCATTGGAGGTGAGAAGCGCCTTGCTTTGAAGATGGAGGATGGCCATTCGGTTGACATCGATCCGGCGAAGCATCCACATCTCGATCATGGGTATGCCGTGACCAGTCACTCCAGCCAGGGCCAGACAGCAGAGCGTGTTCTGGTGCATGTGGACACGGAATTAGGCTCGAAGGATTTGCTCAACAATCGTATGGCTTATGTCGCCGTCTCGCGCGGAGCCTACGATGCCCAGCTCTTCACCAATGACAGAGAAAAGCTCCCGCTGGCGTTAGGCCATGATGTTTCCCATCAGAGTGCCCACGCACCGGAGATCGCTCCCTCGAAGTCGGTGCAGCAGGAGATTGCACCGAAGCAGGAACAAAGCTATGAGCATGGAATCAGTCTGTAGCTTGCCCCGATAGATTGAGTCGAGCAATGCGAGTGCTTCCCTGAAAGTGTGTGCATGTGCGGAGGAAGTCTCCTCCGCGCTTCGACCGCATCCGCGTTCTCCCGCTTCCTCCTCTGCGGGCCTTTCCTGCCCGCAACGCCCACCCTACAATTTCTGTGCGCTAACGCGCACCAGATAGGGAAACCAAGCCTTCCTAGTGGGCTCTGCCCCCCGCGCTCTCCAAGGCCATTCGCCCTCCGGGTTTTGGCTCCCCCACGCTACGCGCGGTCCCCCCAAAAAGCTCCGCTCGAAGACCTTTCCGTTTGCTACCCCCGCCTTCGCCAGGTGGCGTTCGGCATGTACATGCCGCGTTTCAACGCGGACGTGCAAAAGCCAAAACCAAGGAGCAAACATCATGAACGCCACAGCAATCACCTATAAAAACTCAGCCACCATCGACAGCAAAAAGCCCAACACCAAGCAGGAGCTTATCGCCGCCAACATCAAGCTCTTGATTGAGCAGTTGGAGGCCGGACAGTCGGAAGCCCTGACCAACTACCTCACCGCCATGAGCCGATTCCATTCGTATTCTTTCGGGAACGTCTTGGAGATCGCGCGGCAAATGCCCTCGGCGACCAGAGTAGCGGGGTTCTGGACGTGGAAGAATCTGGGACGCTCCGTAATGGCCGGACAGAAAGGCATCCGCATCCTTGCTCCCATCGTCGGAGTTCGTCGCAAGAAGGACTCCGAAGTGCAGAAGGACATCACCAAGCAGAATGAGCGGATTCTTTTGGGATTCAGAAATGCCTATGTCTTCGATGTTTCGCAGACTGATGGCGTAGACCTGCCAGCCATGCGCGAAGTGAGCGGCGACCCCGGCGAGAACATCGACAGTCTGGCCGCATTCCTCAACAGCAAGGGCATTCAGCTTGTCTACAACGAGAAGATTGCCCCCGCGCTAGGCATGAGCTACGGCGGACGCATCGCCATCTTGCCCGGTCAGTCGAAGGCCGAAACCTTCGCCACACTAGTACATGAGACGGCGCACGAACTCCTGCATAAAAGCGAACGCCGCACCGCAACGACGAAGACCGTGCGCGAGACCGAAGCTGAGGCCGTGGCGTTCGTTGTCGGCAAGGCCGTTGGATTAGTGACGGGTTCGGCGAGTGCCGACTACATCCAGCTTTACCACGGCAACGCATCGTTGTTGGCTGAGAGCTTGGAAGTTATCCAGCAGACCGCTAGTGTCATTCTTGCCGCATTGGGGTCGCCCATCGCGGAAGAGGAGACGGCCACCACCGAAGCCGCAGAACTGGCGGAGGTGGCGGCATGAAGAAGAACCTGCGCTTGCAGGGCTACGAAGAGGCCTTCAGGAACAAGTGCATTCTCGGCTAAACAAGGCGCATCGGTGAGGCCGCGAAGCTGTGGCCTCACCGTTTTCTTGCGCGCTCATCGCGCGGCAGGGAGAAACCCGCTCGGTTTCTCCCTGCACCCGTTTCCGGCTGCTTTCCGGCCCCCGCTCGCCGGCTGCGCGGTGGAGGCCACGCTCCGAGGACGTACCGGCTCCGCGTTCTGCGGTACAATCTTGGTATGGCCGAGTGGTGAAATTGGCAGACACAGCAGACTCAAAATCTGCCGAGGGCAACCTCATGTCGGTTCAAGTCCGACCTCGGCCACCATATCTACAGCTCATCCCAAGAGCATTTCCCTCACAATTGATGATTTATTTCTCGCTTGGGATACTGAGCAAGTAGAAATAATTCGGCTTTCATGCGGTGCTTCGCTTGCATGAATCTGGCATCAGGTAAGCAATGCGACTCGTAGTTCTTTCCGACACACACGGTCAACACGACAAGATCACAGATGTCCCTGAAGGGGACATCTTGATCCATGCCGGGGATTTCATGAACTCTGGCACAGACCTGTTGGAGATCATCTCTTTTAATCGTTGGTTAGGAGAGCAGCCGTTCAGGCATCGTGTAGTGTGCGCGGGAAATCACGACAAGTATTTCGAGTCTGATCCGGGAACGGCGAGAGCGCTGCTCACGAATGCGCACTATTTGGAGAACTCGGAAATTACGATTGAGGGAATCCGGCTCTGGGGTTCACCGTACACTCCAGAGTTCTTTCATTGGGCCTTCATGTATCCTCGCGGAACTGCTGCTACGAGGTATTGGGACAGCATTCCCGAACATCTCGACGTGCTGATAACCCACGGGCCG
>Ga0302308_10001926_pt1 | contig 16834 bp, 13 predicted proteins | sample III_Palsa_E3_3_FD_200531 | JGI IMG/M metagenome (GOLD analysis project Ga0302308, IMG submission 200531) | Peat permafrost microbial communities from Stordalen Mire near Abisko, Sweden - III_Palsa_E3_3 | ecosystem: Environmental > Terrestrial > Soil > Palsa > Peat permafrost | place: Sweden... | reverse complement strand
GCGCGACTTCACGAGGTAGTACGGCAGCCAGGACAGGCAGAAATAGAAATTGTAGTTGGCGGCGAAATGCCCAAGCGAGGCGCCCCATAGCCCGCGTTGCCTCAAGATTTCCTGGAACGTCGGGCCATCATCGGCAGCGGCCGCCTCCCCTACCGCTGCCCGCGGCAAGGGCTCGGCGACCCGCACGCGGCTCCAGGGCCACAGCCACAGCAAGGATAGAGCCCCGAAGATGATGAAGACGGGGCGCCAGCCCACCGAGTTCATGAGCAGGCCGCCCAGCGTGGTGCCGAAAGCCGGACCAGCCTGGTACGCGAAGGCGATCACGCCATTGGCCGTGCCGAGGCGATGCGTGGGCACGGCCACCGCGACCAGCTTGGAAACACAGGGAAATCCCGCGCTCTCGCCCAACCCGAGCATGAGTCGCAGCAGCAGCAGCGAGATGAAGGCGCCGACGAACCCGGTCAGCAAGGTGGCCAGGGACCAGATCGCGACGCCAGCGGCCAGCAGTCGGTGCGCGCCATAGCGCTCACCGAGCCAGCCGACCAGCGGCTGCGCGGGCACGTAGGCATAGTAAAAAGCGGACCCGAGAATCCCGAGCTGCGTGGCCGAGAGGTGCAGCTGATCCTGGATCAGCGGCGCGGCGGTGGCAAGATTGCCGCGATCGACATAGTTGATGAAAAGTGCTGTCGATGCCAGCGCTACCAGCCTGGCCGGCGGCGTCGCCATCCGTGGCAACTGGGTCAGCGGCACCCTAGGGCGCCTTCTTGCGACACACCAGCAGCACCTCGTCGACACCCTCGGTGGCAATCATTCCGTTAGACCAGTGCAGGGGCTTCTGAAAGTGCAGGCCCAGCGGCATGAACGCATGGTTGTACCACCACATCGCCCGCTCGCGATGATGCGTCAGCCACCACATGCCCAGATCCAGCAACCGCGAGGAACGCGGTGCCATGCCATAGACGGCACTGCGTTCAAGCTCCAGATGATGGTCCGCGAGTATCATCGAGAGTTGCTCAGGCTCGTACCGGCGCTTATGCCCCACGAAGTCATCGAAGGCGGTCCACATCGATTGGTGCAGCGGCGTCGACAGCAGTAACGTGGCCCCAGGGGCCGCCACACGCGACAACTCGGACAGCGCGCCATCGCCGTCCTCCACGTGCTCGATGATGTCGAGCGCGCAGACGAGGTCAAACGCGCCGTTCGGGAAAGGCAGTGAGCTCACCTCCCCAAGCGCCACCTGCGCCCCGCGCGCGCTGAGCCTGCGGAGCGCTTCCACACTGATATCGACGAACCGTGTGCCCTCGATGGGCAGGCGCGGTCGCAGCCCCGGTGCAATCTCGAGTCTGCGCGCTCCCATGGGCAGCAGCGACTGCACCAGCGGCCATGTATTGAAGCGCTGCGGCTCCACCAGCCGGGCCGCGGACCACAGGCCATCGTAGAAGCGGCGGTTCTCGTCGACGAGTGCTCGCTCACTGCCCGACTGCGATGGCATAGCTGGCATAGTTACGTGACGTCAGACGTTGTGCGACGGTAGACCTGAGTGGCCGCCGGGCACAAGCCTATACGCTTCCGAGGCGTTCGGGCTATACTGAAAAGCGACAGATATGCAGCGCTTTAGGCCGAATAATTAGCGCGCAGCGACCCGCGATTCAAGAAACTTATGAGCAATCTCTCGACGGTGCGTGTGGCCCACAGCACGCTCGATGATGACGCATGGGATGATCTGCTGAGCTTCATCGAGGAGCGGCGCGTCATCCCGATCGTGGGACCGGAGCTGCTGCAGATCGCGACCGATAATGGCCCGCGGCTGCTGTACGACTGGCTGGCGCAGAAACTCGCCAGCCGCCTGAGCGTCGACACCTCGCAACTGCCCTCGGGCTACACATTAAATGATGTGATCTGCCTGTTCCTCGCTGCGCGGGGACGGCGCGAAGAGATCTATGTCCGGGTCCGCAGCATACTCAAGGAAGCACAGTTCGAGCCGCCAACGGCGTTGCGGCAGCTGGCCGCGATCACGGACTTTGATCTGTTCGTCTCGACCACCTTCGACCCACTGCTCGAGAACGCCATCAACCTGGAACGCTTTGGCGGAACCCCCTCGACCGATGTGATCTCATACGCTCCCAACCGGGTGGCTGACCTGCCGTCCGAGCGGGAGCGGCTGCAGCGGCCGCTGGTCTACCAGCTCTTTGGCCGCGTGTCGGCATCGCCCACTTATGTCATCTCCGATGAGGATCTGCTCGAGTTCATCTGCGCGCTGCAGAACGAGCACCTGGTGCCGGAGAAACTCTTTCACGAACTCGAGCACAGTCATCTGCTGTTCATCGGCAGCAATTTTACCAACTGGCTGGCGCGCCTGTTCCTGCGTATGGCCAAGCGCCAGCGCCTGTCCGATCCGCGCGATGTGGGCGAGGTCATGGCAGACGATCACACCAGCCAGGATGAACGGCTCATGGCCTTCCTGCAGCAGGTCAGTGTGCGCACGCGCATATTCACTGGCGCCGAGCGCTTCGTGGCCGAACTGCACGCTCGCTGGCGCGCGCGCAACAAATCCAGCGCCAGTACCACCGTGATACGCGAGGCCGCGCGCTTCCTACCGCCGGCGCGCGAGATGCCGGACAACGCGGTTTTCATCAGCTACGCGCGTGAGGATCTTCAGGCCGTGCAGCAGATCAAGGCGGGTCTGGAGGCCGCCGGCGTCACGACCTGGTTCGACATGGACCGGCTCGAGGTCGGCGACGACTACGATCGCAAGATCCAGCGCAATATCGCGCGCTGCTCCTATTTCATCCCGATCGTCTCGGCCACCACCCAGCGGCGGCTCGAGGGTTACTTCCGCCGCGAGTGGAGCTATGCCATCGACCGGGTGCGCAACATGGCCGACGGCGCCCTCTTCATCCTGCCCGTGACCATCGATGCCACACCGGCCGCAAGCGCCCTGGTGCCGGACAAATTCAAGGCGCTGCACTTCACCCAGTTGGATGGCGGCCTGGTCACGCCCGAGTTCGCGCAGCGCCTCACCGACTTCATGCGGGCCCGCGGCGCATGAACGCACAGCCGCTACTATCCGCGGTCGATGACCGCAACCCCTGGCTGGGATTGGCCTCGTTCACCGAGGATACTCGCCAGTATTTCTACGGTCGCGAAGACGAGGTCGCCGAGCTCTCGCGCCGCGTGCAGCGCAAGCTGCTCACGGTTCTGTTCGGACAATCCGGTCTTGGCAAGACGTCCATTCTTCGCGCCGGACTGGTGCCGCGCCTGCGCGCCCAGGGCTACTGCCCGGTCTATGTGCGCATTGACTACGGACGCGCCGCACCGGAACCGGCCGAACAGATCAAGCAGGCCATCGCCGACACTGCGCGCGGCTCGGGCCAGTGGACCCAGGTCGGCGTCGCCGCCCCGGGAGAGTCGCTCTGGGAATTCCTACATCACCGCGACGACGTATTGCGCGATAGCTCCGGTGCCACGCTGGTGCCGCTGCTGATTTTCGATCAGTTCGAGGAAATCTTCACGCTGGCGCAGAGCGACGATTTCGGCCGCGAGCGCGCGGCGCGCTTTATCGCCGAGCTCTCGGATCTGGTCGAAAATCGCCCGCCCAAGGCGCTCGAAGCGCGACTCGAAGAGGACGACACGGCCGCCGACCGGTTCGATTTCGGCCGCAGCGACTACCGTGTCGTGATCGCACTGCGCGAGGACTACCTCGCGCCGCTGGAAGGTCTCAAGACCGCCATGCCGAGCATCACGCAGAACCGGCTGCGATTGGCGCCCATGACCGGCCAGCAGGCGCTCGCCGCGGTGCTGCAGCCGGGCAAAGGACTGGTAACCGAGGAAGTAGCCGCAGCCATCGTGCGCTTCGTGGCCGGTGGTGGCGAGATTGCCAACGCCGAAGTCGAGCCCTCGCTGCTGAGCCTGATCTGCCGCGAGCTCAATGATGCGCGCATCGCGCAGGGCCGCAGCGATATCTCGCTGGATCTGCTGGCCGGATCGCATGCCACCATCCTGAGTAATTTCTACCAGCGCTCGCTGGCCGATCAGCCCGCCGCCGTACGACAGATCATTGAAGAGCAGCTGCTGACCGCCTCGGGCTATCGCGAAAACATCGCCGAAGAGCGCGTGCTGAGCGCCTTCGCCGCCGCGGGTGCCGCACCCGATACACTCGCGGTGCTGGTTAATCGGCGGCTGCTGCGCATCGAGGAGCGCCTCGACGTGCGGCGCGTGGAACTCACGCACGATGTGCTGTGCGGCGTCGTCAAGGCCAGCCGCGATGCGCGCCACGAACGCGAAGGGCGCGAGGCCACCGAGAAGCTGCTCGCCGACCAGCGCGAACGTGAGCTCGCGGCGCGGCGCGCACTGGTGCGCGCACGACAGGTCGCGAGCATCTGCGGTGTGCTGGCGCTGGGTGCGATCGTGGCCGCCGTGCTGGCCATCGTCAGCACGCAGCGCGCGCGGCGCGCCGAACGCCAGGCGCAGCAGACGCGCACCATTGCGGAACAGGGACGCGAACAGGCCGAGAATCTGCTCGGCTACCTGACCAACGACTTCGCCAACAAGCTCGAGACCTTTGGCCGCCTGGACGTTGCCAGCGAATTCGCCAAACGGCAGATCGATTATTTTCACGCGTTACCGGCGGACCTCAGGGATACCCAGACCATTCGAAACGGCGCGATTGCGATGGTTTTCTACGCACGCTCGACGCGACAGCTCGGCAACATCAAGGCAGCCGACTCAAATGTGAAGGAGGCCTTGCAACTGCTGGAGCAGCTGCGCAGCAGTGGCGACACAGCCGAAAGCACTACCATCGGGCTGGCCCAGGCGTTGAGCGTTCAGGCCGCTATCCTCGACAATCAGAACAACCCTCAGGGTCCGGCAATCGGCAAGCAGGGCATGGAACTTCTCAAGCCCCTGGCTGAGGCGCCAGGCGCTTCGGCAGCCGTCCGGCGCGCCTATGCCGAGGCCTTGGGTCGCGTCGGTTGGGAATACGCCGATGCAACCGACCATGAGCGGGCGATCAAGGTTCTGCGCCAGCAGATGCAGCTGGCAGTTGATCTGGGCGCGCGCGATCCCAAGAACATAGAAATGCAGGCCCTTTACGAAGAAGGCGGCGCGTGGTTATCCGAATCTCTGCTGCAGACGGGTCACCTGGAAGAGGCTCGACAGATTGCGGAAGAATCCTTGGCCATGACCGACCGGGTGCTTGCACTGCGACCGGGTTATCGCTTGGCACTCCACTCGCAACAAGTGCTGGAGGCCGATCTGTCCGACATCGGCAATAGCAGCCTCGATCCGGCCGAGACACTCAAGATGGGGCTGCGCGGCGAAACGACCGCCGAAAACATGTTGCGGCTCGACCCCGGCAATATCGTCACGCTCAATAATCTCGGCGTCGGCGAACAGGGTATTGGGAATGCGCTTTGGGCCGCAGGCCGAATCCACGATTCCATTCCCTATTTCGTCAAGGCCGCCGACAACGTCGAGGCGGCGATTTCCGGTGGCACGGGCTTCGCGATGATAGCCTCATATTTCAGGTCGGGTGCAGCTGTTCAGCAGGCGGAGGCCGGCGATTTCGCGGGCGCGGAGGCGCAACTGGCCAAGGGCGTCAATATCTGGACCGCACTCTACAAATCCGAGGCCCCGGGCAACGTCGAGCCCGTTCTGGCCGAAGCCATTGAACGCCTGGGCGAAGCCGTCCTGGCGATGGAGCGCGGTGATGCGGCCGGGACGCTGCGCATTACCACTCAGCAGGTCGAACGCATTCGGGCCCTGAAAACCGAGCCAGGAGATCAGGAGTTCCAGAAATTCGTGACCCTGAACTGGGCCTACGGTTTCGCGGGCCAGGCCGAGTGCCAGCTCGGTGACTTGGCGGCCGCTGAACGCTCGATCAAACTTGGCATCGATGCGCGGCAAAAATGGCCGGCGCAATCCACATCCGATCAACGCGACCTTGGCAACCTGCAGATCTGGCTGGGATTGACGTTGGCACGTCAGGGCCACTCGGCTGACGCCATGAAAGTCATACAGCCGGTCATCAAATTCCAGCGCGAACTCGCCGCCCGAAATCACGGCGACCGATGGCAACCCGTGGAACTCGCGAGTGCGTTGTACGTGCAGGCGCTGGCGGACAAGACCCACAGCGCCGAGAATTTGCGCGAAGCCGCCGCGCTGCTCGATGGAGCGCCCGCCGAGATGCGCAGCATGCGCATGGTGCGGCAGTGGCGTGATGGCATCCGCAAGGCAATGGATCGGAGCCTGGGGTGAGCCCCGCGGCGCCGCGCCTGTATCGCTCCAGCGGCATTCCCGGGTATTTGAACGAGCTCAGCGGCGATCCGCGGCACGTCATCGCACGCAAGCTCGAGCGCGAAGTGCAGGTGCAGTTTGCCGACCGGCCCTGCACGGTGCAGACGCCGGAGGGCGCGGTACAGGCGCAGCCGGGTGATGCGGTATTGACCGGCATCGCCGGTGAGCGCTGGCGCGTCTCTCGCAAACATTTCAGCAACAAGTACCGGCCGGCCGCCAACACGCGCGTCGGCGAACCCGGCGCTTACCTGAGCCTGCGCAACCGCATCCTGGCGCTGCGAATGAGTGCGCCGTTCGAAGTACTGCTGGCCGATGGCATCTCGCGGCTCAATGGCCGTCCCGGTGACTGGCTGGTGGACTACGGCGATGGCAGCCTGGGAGTGATCTCAAACGCCATCTTCCAGGTCACCTATGAAATTCCCGGTTGACCCATGATGGCGTTTCACCAGGCGATGCAGAAGGTGCTGCTGCTCGGCACGCACCTGAGGCTACCGCCATCGCCGCCCGAGCCGCGCCCGCCGCCGCGCCTGCTGCCGCTGATCGAATCACTGTCCGGTGCGCATCAACGCTTCGATGCGCGCGCAATCCACTACGGGCACCGCTACCGCAGCGGTTTCTGGGCGATCTACATCCTGAGCGCCTTTGCGGTGTTTTTTGCGGTGATGCCACTGGCGCTGGGCTGGGACAGTCCGAATCATGCGCTGCACCCCTTCGTCGGCATGTGGGCATTGGGTGAAGTGGCCATCATCCTCGGGGTCAGCGCGATCTATTGGAATGGAGTCAGGCGAGACTGGCAGGGCCAGTGGCTGCGTGCCAGAACCACTGCGGAGCTGACCTGGTATCTGCCGTTGCTCGCGCCGCTGCTCGACTTCGACAAGCCGCAGGCCGAACCCAATTGGTACCTTCAGGTACTCGATCCCGGCCAGCACCTGCGCGGCGCCGACGAAGTCGCGGCGCTTTGCGCCAGTCACGCGGGGCTGGCGCGCTCGCTGCTCGCCAATGCCTGGAGCGATCCGGAATTCGGAACGCAGTACGCGCGTTGGACTATCGACGTCCTCGAGGGTCAGCGGCATTACCATCTGCGCGTGGCTCTCCGCCAGCACGCGCTGCTGCATCGCGTCCACGGTCTCAACAGCTGGCTGTTCGGGCTCACCGCACTGGGCGCGCTGGTCCATCTGATGCTGCACACGCTGTGGCTGTCGCTGCTGACGACTTTCTTTCCCTCCCTGGGTGCGTCCCTGCACGGCGCACTGGCCCAATCCGAGGCCTACCGGCTTGGGGCAACCTCCGAACGGCTGGTGGTGGATCTGCAGGGGGCGATCGATCGGATCCGATCGGCGGGCAGCGCCGACCGCACGGCTCTTAAAGCCGCGATCGAGGCTGCGATCGCCCTGATCCTGGAAGAGCACCAGGATTGGCACATGCTGGTGCGCCCGCACCAGCTGCCGCTGGCCTAACGATGGTAGGCGAATGACAGGCCGAAGGTGCGGGGCCGGAACGTGTAGTAGTTGTACTGCGGTGCAGGCGGGTTTGGATTGCTGGCGTCCGCGAAGGTGCGTTCGTAGTTCGTGATCGCGTGCGAGTTCAGCAGATTGTCGATGAAGAACGAAGCCTCGAGTCCGCCGAAGTTCGAACCGGTCCGGAACTGCAGGAAGCTGGTCGACGGCAACCCAAAAGTGAACGGCGAGTACTGAGCCGAGCGCGGATCCTGCAGAGTTGAATCCCAATTGTTGGCACTGGCGAACTCGAAGTCGAAGCGCGCGAAGCTCTTGTGATCCGCCATCACGAAGTTGTACTGCGCGCCCAGGGTCACGTTCCAGGGCGGGTTGGTACCGGGCGAGCCATTGATGGAAGACTGGCCGGAAATGGCATCGCCGTCGACCGCCAGATCATGCGGAGAAGTCTTGATGTAGCGCGCGTCGGTGTAGCCGATGGCTGCCTCGAACGCCATCGGGCCGAGCACCGCATCGGCCTGCAGGTCAAAGCCCTTGGCCACCGCGGTACCCAGATTGTCGGTGAATTGCAGCCCGCAGCCGCCCGAGACATAGACGCTCTGCTGGATGTTGTTCCAGCGAATGTAGTAGACGCTGGAGGCCACCCGGAACACATTGTTGAAGTTGTCCTTGGCGCCGATCTCGAAGCTCTGGGTCGAGTCGGATTTGTAAGTCTCCGGCGCCTGGCCGCTGGCATAACCTTCGGCAATCAATCCAGTCGCGCAGTAGGAGGGCAGCGGCGCATTCGCACCACCGACGCGATATCCCTTGGCGTAGGTGAAATAGAACAGGTGGTCGTTGGTGGGCGAATAGCTGGTGCTGACCTTCGGCGTAAAGGGGGTCTCACTCTCGAAAGCGCCAGCGGGGCCGACGGGCCCGTAGTTCAGCGGTCCATCGGTGAAATGCACGATATCGAATGAGGTGCGCGCCAAGCGGCCGCCGGCCGTGACTTTCCACTTGTCGGTCAGGGCATAAGTGACTTCGCCGAAACCGGCAATCTGGTGGTCGTGCGTGGTGTTCGGGTTGTAGTAGTTATCGCCGTTGGGCAGTAACGGCACGCCGAAGATGTCGGTGAATCCGGCACCGTACAGTGACTCGAGCAGTGCATTGCCCATGGGATCGTAGATCTGCTCGATGCTCACTTCTTTCTCAGCCTGGAAGAAGGCGCCGACCGTCCAGACGAACGGGCTCGCCGGATCATTCGATTCCAGGCGAAATTCCTGCGTCTCGCTGATCTGCCGGTTCTGGATGGTCGCCGGCGAGCGGTAATCGGTGAGGCCTGCCGGCAGATGGATGCCCGCGTTGTCGATAAGCGGGTACGGCGCACCGGGGAGCAAAGGGAATCCGAGCACGCCCGCCTGCTGATAGTAGCTCAGGTCATAGAGGGTGCCCTCGTAGCCGGTCAGCTCATTGCGGTTGTAGTAGGAGCTGTTCGAGAACAGCCGCACCTTGCCCAGATCGGCCTCCGCCTTCAGTGCTATCAGGTAGAAGCGATCCGGCACGGGCGTGCGGTCGGGATTGGCATCGTTGAACACGCCGGCGGACGGGTTCGAAAAGATCGGCCAGTAGGTCGAGACATCGTGCTTCTGATCGTTCTGATAGAAGATGCTCGGCGTGATGGTCAGCGATTCGATCGGCCGCCAGGTCATCGCCAGCCTCGCGACCAGGTCACCTTCGCGATTGGCATTGGAGTCGACCAGCGCACCGCTGGTCGGATCGACTCGGTCGATCCAGCCGCCGTCATGGCGATACCAGACACTGGCACGGAAGCCGAGTACATCATCGATCAGCGGACCGCCATGCGCGACGCCGATTTCATAACTCGGCGCACCGTCCTGCGTATAGGAGACCTCGCCGCGCGCATAGGTGCTGTCCTTGGTCAGGCTCGGCGCGGTCAGGATGTAACGCACCGTACCGCCCTCGGATCCGGCGCCGAATAATGTGCCCTGCGGACCGCGCAGAACCTCGACCCGATCCAGATCGAAGGTCTTTGGCAGCGCATCGTCCGGGTTGAAGCCCACCGAGCGCATCTGGATCGGCGTGTCGTCGATGTAGATGCCGGTGGTGCCGGCGCCGCCCGAGGAGGAAATACCGCGAATCGAAATGGCGTTGGTGCCGGTCTGATCGATCGAGACGCCGGGGATGTAGCGCACAAGTTCGCTCATGTCCTTGACGCCCTTTTCGTCGAGCGACTCCTGCGTGTAGGCGCTCACGCTGATCGGGACCTTGCTGAGCGATTCCTCGCGGCGCGTGGCCGTGACGACGATCTCCTGCAAGCTCGGGCCGCTGTCGTCAGCCGCAGCCGTGGTAGCGGCGGCGTTCTGGCCGGTGGCGACACCCCAGGTCGCCGCCAGGGCGCCTGTTGCGAGCACAATGCCGATGACCTCAGCGATGTTGCGGCGGTTACGCCCGGCGCCTGTGAGTGTGCTCGCGTTCATGTCGCCCCTCCCCGGATTGACTGGCTGCGCGGCGCGGCGGATCAGACCGCGCTATATGCCCATATAGCGCCACAGTGCACGGCCGGTCCCGACAGGTCAAGCATAATTGCGTATGCGCCGCAGCCACAGAGGCCGACTTATATGCTCATATAATTTTACTGGAACAGCTTCAGCGCGTTCTGCACCGTCTTGGTCAGCCCCCACAGCAACGGCACGCCGACGATTACCCACAGCACGAAGAATCGCACCTTCATGGCGCACTCCTTTGCGCGCCCGCAGGGGCCGCGTCAGCCTTGAAGTGGTAGCGCGAATCGACCGGCCGCATCAGCAGGTTGCACAGGAACCCGATGAACAGCAGCGCACACATGATGTACATGGTCACGGAATATGCCTGCGCCTTCGGCACGCCATGTTCGATCTGGGATTGGCGGATGTAGTTGACCAGCATCGGGCCGAGCACCCCGGCGGCTGACCAGGCCGTCAGCAGCCGTCCGTGGATGGCACCCACATGCATGGTGCCGAACATGTCCCGCAGATAGGCCGGAATGGTCGCGAAGCCGCCGCCGTACATCGACAGAATGACGCCGAAGGCGATCACGAAGGCCGGGATCGATCCGAGTCGGCCGATCGTCGGGACTGAAAAGTACAGCACGATGCCGAGCAGGAAGAACACCATGTAGGTGTTGCGGCGGCCGATATAGTCGGAAGTCGACGCCCAGAAAATGCGCCCCGCCATGTTGAAGAGGCTCAGCAGTCCGACAAAGCTCGCGCCGGCCGCCGCCGACACGCGACCGGTGAACATTTCCTGGATCATGGGCGAGGCCTGGCTCAGCACGCCGATGCCGGCCGTGACGTTCATGCACAGCACGCCCCAGAGCAGCCAGAACTGCCGCGTGCCGAACGCCGTATTGACGTCCACATTGCCGGTGGTCACCAGTTTCACGGGCTTGATGGGAGCCACCCAACCGGCAGGCTTCCAGCCGTCAGCCGGCACGCGCACGGCAATGGCGCCGATCGACATGTAAATGAAGTAGACGATGCCCATGACGATGAAGGCCTGCAGCACTCCATTGGAGGTCGCGGTCTTGAAATGATCCATGAGTGCGACTGACAGCGGTGCCGCTACCAGCGCACCACCGCCAAAGCCCATGATGGCCAGGCCCGTGGCCATGCCAGGCCGGTCGGGAAACCACTTGATGAGAGTCGAGACCGGCGAGATGTAGCCGATCCCCAGACCGCAGCCCCCGAGGGCGCCATAGCCCAGATAGAGCAGCCAGAGCTGGTGCTGCGCGATGCCGACAGCCGAGATCATGAAGCCGCCGCCGAAACACAACGCCGCGACGAACATCGCCTTGCGGGGGCCGGCGCTTTCCACCCAGCGACCAAACAGCGCCGCGGACAGGCCCAGGACCAGAATGGCAATTGAAAAAACCCAGCCCAGCTGCACCAGCGTCCAATCATCCGGCGCCGATTTGGTGAGGCCAATGAGCTTGCTCAACGGCAGGTTGTAGGTTGAAAAGGCGTAGGCCTGGCCTATGGAGAGATGTACCACCAGCGCCGCGGGCGGCACCAGGAATCGGTTGTAGCCAGGCGGCGCTACAGTGCTCTGTCGATCCAGGAAGCTCATCTAACCCCCCGACGTTTCGTGCGTCTTATGTATATATATCTGTGCCCGCGGGGCGCGGCCAGAGCCATTGTAGAGGCATCGCGACGCCCGTCAAACCACGCTGCGGGCGAGGCCTGAAACTGTTGTGGCCACGCCGCTTATACTTGCTGGATATGAACTTCGATTTACAACCCACACTCGAGAATCACTGGATCAGGCTGCAGCCACTGCGGACCGAGGACTTCGAGGCGCTCTATGCCGTGGCGGCGGACCCTTTGATATGGGAACAGCACCCCAGCCGCACCCGATACCAGCGCGATGTGTTCGAGAACTACTTCAAGGGCGCCATGGAGTCGCGCGGGGCGCTGCTGATCCTCGATAACCAGACCGGGCAGATACTCGGCAGCTCGCGCTACTACGACTGGAGCGAGTCGGAAGGCCAGGTGGCCATCGGCTATACCTTCGTCGCACGCAGTCATTGGGGACGCAATCCGGCCGGTATCAACTACAACCGCCAGCTCAAGACACTGATGCTCGACCATGCCTTCCAGTACGCCAGCGCAGTGCTGTTCCACGTCGGCGCCGGCAACATGCGATCGCGCATGGCAATGCAGAAGCTCGGCGCAACGCTGATTGGCGAGGCAGCGGTCGCCTACTATGGCGAAGCCAGCAATCAGAACGTGATCTTCAGGATCGATCGCGCGGATTGGCCGCGTCTGCGACCCAACGCCTGATGTCCGTAGTCGTGCCCCATACCGAACTCGCCGGCGACACGCTGCGCGCGGTGATCGAGGCGTTCGTATTGCGCGAGGGCACCGACTATGGCGCACGCGAATTCGACCTCGAGGAAAAAGTCGCCCATGTGCGCCAACAGCTCGAGCGCGGCATGGCGCAGATCGTCTACGACCCCGACTCGGAAAGCATCGACATAGTCACCGCAAATCCGTCGCCGCGCAGGACCTGACGCAGTTCTGCGCTGGCAGTGACGCGTCAGCGGATATCCGTCACCAGATACTGACGCGCTTCTCCGACGGCAGGTACATCTTGTCGCCTTCCTTGACGCCAAAGGCGGCATAAAAGGGATCCTGGTTCATGACGGTAATCGTGCCGCGGGATCGATCCGGCGAATGCGGATCCGCCTTGATCCACACGATGGCCTGGCTGTCGCGCGCCTTGCCGCGCCAGATCTGGGAGAAACCCAGGTAGAAACGCTGATCCCCGCTGAGGCCGTCGAGCACAGGCGCGGTCTTGCCGCCCAGCGCTAGCTGGTAGGCCTTGTAGGCAATCGCGAGCCCGGAATTGTCGGCGATGTTCTCCCCGAGCGTGAGCTCGCCATTGATGGGATAACCCGGCACCGGTGAATAAGCCGAGTACTGGCTCACGAGCGATTGCGTCTTGGCCTTGAAGTGATCCAGATCGGCCTGCGTGAACCAGCCTGGCGGCGTCAACAGGTTGCCATTGCCATCGTACTGACTGCCCTGATCATCGAAGCCGTGGCTGATCTCGTGGCCTATGACGGCGCCGATCCCGCCGTAGTTGACCGCATCGTCAGCCTTGGCGTTGAAGAACGGCGGCTGCAGGATGGCAGCCGGAAATACGATCTCATTGAGCTCCGGGTTGTAATAGGCGTTGACCGTCGGCGCCGTCATGCCCCATTCGGCACGATCGATCGGGCCGCCGAGCTTGTTTACATTGCGCTGGAACTCGAACGTGTTGGCACGGATGACGTTGCCGACCAGATCACCCTTGGCGAAACTGAGCTTGGCGTAATCGCGCGGCTTGTCCGGATAGCCGATTTTGGTTGTAAAGTGCGCCAGCTTGTCCTGGGCTTTCTGCTTGGTCTCGGGACTCATCCAGTCGAGCTTGTCGATGTCGGCCTTGTAGGCCGCGAGCATATTCTTCACCAGCGCATCCATCCGCGCCTTGGATTCCGGCGGAAAGTATTTCGCTACGTAGATCTTTCCCAGGCCCTCGCCGATGGCGCCATCAACGAGTTCGACCCCGCGCTTCCAGCGCTCCTCATTTTCCTTGACGCCGCGCAGCGCAGCGCCATTGAAACTGAAATCTTCGTCTACGAAATTCTTGCTGAGATAGCGCGCGTAAGAGCTCAGCACATGCCAATGGAAATAGGCCTTCCATGTGGGCAATGGGGTCTGGGCCAGCAGATGATTGAACGCGGTGATATAGCTCGGCTGGCTGATCACCAGGTAGTCGATTTTTCCCTGCACGCCTGAATCGGCCAGATAGGCCTTCCAGTTATAGCCGGGCGCCAGCGCCGCGAGCTTGGTGAATTCGACTTTGTTGTAGGTCTTGACCGGGTCGCGATTCTCGACCTTGGTCCACTGGATTTTTGCCAGCGCCGTCTCGAGCGCCAGGATATCGTGCGCCTGCTGCGCAGCATTCTTCTCACCGGCCAGCGTCAACATCTTTTGTATGTGCTCGCCGTAACTGGTCCGAGTCTGCTTGAGCTGCGCATCATCGAGCAGGTAGTAGTCGCGATCGGGCATCCCAAGACCGTCCTGGCCCAGGTCGAACACATAGCGGGTCGCATCCTTCGCGTCCTGATGCACCTGCGGCGTGTACGGCGCTGTGACGCCGATGGCGTTCAAATGCGCGATTAACGAAGGGATCTCGCTGCGATCCTTGAGCGCATCGATGCGCGCGAATTCCGGCGCCAGCGGCGCAAGTCCCAGCGGCTCGAGTGAGGCTTCGTCCATGAAGCTCGCGTATAGATCGGCGATCTTCTGCTGATCCGGATCCGACGCGTCGACTGCCTTCTGTACACCATCGACCACGTCGCGCAGCTGCTTCTGAACATCATCGTAGATCTTGCTGAACTGATCGTAGCTGCCCTTGTCCGCCGGGATTTCGAAGCTGGCCAGCCATTTGCCGTTGATGTGCTGATATATGTCGTCCTGCACGCGCACGCTGTCATCGACGTACTGCATGTCCAGGCCGGACACCAATGGCTGCGCGGCGGTGGTTGCCTGCGGCGCGCCCGACTGGCTGCAGCCGGCAAAAAAGCTGACTCCCGCGACAATCGACAACGCTCGGTTCATAAGCCCTCTCCGTTTCCGCAATCTTATCTGCTGCCCGCCAGCTCGGCCATGCGTCAACGTTTAGGCGACAGAGAACCTTGCGGCTCACGAATTTGCTACCAGTGGATTTGCCGGTCGATGACGCTCGAAACACTCCACGGCCGCGCGCGCTGCAGGACCGATGGGCTCCGGATGCACGACCACCAGATGCAATGATAGTTTACGTGTGCCGCCCGCACCGAGGGGCAGCGCGCGCACCTTTCCCAGACGGTGCGGTTCAGCCATCAGGTGCTCGGGAATCCAGCCATAGCCCAGGCCGGCCTCGATCATGGCCAGCGACGCTTCCAGGCTGCTGACGGTGCAGCGCCGCTCGGCACCCAGCCAACCTTCATCGCGCGGTGCGCGCGTGCCCGAATCGCGCACCACGATCTGGACGTGCCGCGCCAGATCGTCCACGGTCAGCGGACGCTCGAGCTGAAAGAGCGCATGGTCGGGGCGCGCAACGCCGATAAAACGCACATCCATCAGAAATTCCCCCAGATAAAGTGGCGGGACGCGGCTGGTCACGACGACATCGGCGCTGCCTTCGGTGATGACCTCCTCCGCGCCGGAAAGCACGGCATCGGACAAGTTGATTTCGGTGTTCGGACACAACTGCCGCAACTCCGCCACGATCTTGAGCAGCAACTCGCGCGGGAAGGCGGCATCCACGACCAGGCGCAGCGCACTCTCCCACCCCTGCTTCATGCTGCGCGCCAGGCGCTCCAGCGTTGCGAGGTCGCGCAGCAACGGCCGCGCCCGCTTGAGCAGCGCTTCGCCCTCCGCCGTCAGCACCGCGCGGCGGCCTTCGAGCCGGAAGATCGGCACATCCAGCGCACTCTGGAGCCGCGCGATGGCATAGCTGACCGCCGACTGGCTCCGATGCAGCGCTGCGGCGGCCGGGGCAAAGCCCCCCTGATCGACGACCGCTGCGAGTACGGCCCAGTGGTCGAGCGAGCTCCGCGGAGGGCTGCCTGTTACATCAACTTTCTCGATCATATTGATCCTAATATTGCGCTTTTTAATTCAATAAATCGACCATATGCTACATGCCAACCAGGAGGCTTCGCATGAACACCACTCAGATCCGCCGCGGAAACGAACGGGGCTTTGCCGATCACGGCTGGCTGAAATCGTTTCACTCATTCTCTTTTGCCGACTATTTCGATCCGCAGCATGTCGAGTTCGGCCCGCTGCGCGTGATCAACGAGGACCGCGTCCAGGCGGGCGCCGGCTTCGGAACCCACGGCCATCGGGACATGGAAATCATCAGTTACGTGCTGTCCGGTGAGCTGGCTCACAAGGACTCGATGGGCAATGGCTCGACGATCCGCCCCGGCGACGTGCAGCGCATGAGCGCCGGCGCCGGCGTGCGCCATAGCGAGTTCAACCCCTCGAGCAGCGAGCCGGTGCATTTTCTGCAGATCTGGATCAGTCCGAACCAGCAGGGCATCGAGCCGAGCTACGAGGAAAAGACTTTCGAGCGGGCAGAGAAACGCGGGCGGCTGCGGCTCATCGCTTCACCCGACCGCGCTTTTGGGTCGGTGCTGATCCATCAGGACGCGCGCGTCTATGCCGGGCTGTTTGACGGAGATGAGCGCGCTACGCTCGAAGTGAGCCCCGCACGGCGAGTCTATGTGCATGTCGCGCGCGGAACCGTGCGTGCCAATGGCGTCGCGCTCGAAAGCGGCGATGCGCTCAAGCTTAGTGAGACCTCGGGGCTGACGCTGCAGGAGGGCCGCGAGGCCGAGGTGCTGGTGTTCGATCTGCCCGCGGGCGACTGATCGGTCGGCCGGATCGAGCTCTCGTCAGGGGGGCTCGATCTGGACAATCGGCAGCGTGGCGACGGCTGCGAACCCCACCGACTCGTACAGTCGCCGCGCGCCCACGTTGCTCGCGCTCACGTGCAGGAAGGAGTGCAGCCCC
>Ga0302308_10001917_pt1 | contig 16864 bp, 8 predicted proteins | sample III_Palsa_E3_3_FD_200531 | JGI IMG/M metagenome (GOLD analysis project Ga0302308, IMG submission 200531) | Peat permafrost microbial communities from Stordalen Mire near Abisko, Sweden - III_Palsa_E3_3 | ecosystem: Environmental > Terrestrial > Soil > Palsa > Peat permafrost | place: Sweden... | reverse complement strand
GGCGGCGGACCAGCGCGGGCGTGAGGTCCAGCTCACCGTCGGGATCGGGCAGGATCACGAAGTCGTTCTCCGTGCCGTGTCCCTTCGCGAAGTGCATACCCCGATGCTATCCGGCGATCACCTGGCGGGCCGCGGCCGTAAGGCCGCCCGCGGCGGGGCCGCCCGCGGCAGATGCGTCGAGCCAGGTGATACGAGGGTCGCGGCGGAACCAGGATTCCTGGCGGCGGGCGAACCGCCGGGTGGCCCGGGCCGTCTCGTCCCGCGCCTGGGCCAGCGTCCACTCCCCCGCCAGGTAGCGCAGCATCTGGGCGTAGCCGAGGGCCCGGCTCGCGGTCCGGCCGTCCCGCAGGCCCGCCCGCTCCAGCCGGCGCACCTCGTCTTCGAAGCCGTCCGCCCACATGGCGTCCACCCGGGCGGCGATGCGCCGGTCCAGCTCCTCCCGGGGGACCCGGACGCCGATCTGGACCGCGGGGCGCGACGACTCATACCCCGGGAGCGTCGCGGTGAAGGGGCGGCCGGAAATCTCGATCACCTCGAGAGCGCGGACGATCCGGCGGCCGTTGCTGGGCAGGATGGCCGCGGCCGCCGCCGGGTCGAGGCCAGCCAGCCGGGCGTGCAGGGCGGCGGCGCCTCCGGCGGCCAGTTCGGCTTCGAGCCGCTCGCGGACGGCCGGGTCGGTGCCGGGGAAGTTGAGGTCACCGAGGGCCCCGCGGATGTAAAGACCCGACCCGCCGACCAGGATCGGCACCCGCCCGCGCGCGGCAACGTCGTCGATGGCGGCCCGGGCCAGGCGCTGATAACCGGCCACGTTGGCGGTCTGCCGGACGTCCCAGATGTCCAGCACGTGGTGCGGTACGCCGTGCCGGTCGTCCGCCGTGAGCTTGGCGGTCCCGATGTCCATGCCCCGGTAAACCTGCATCGAGTCGGCATTGATCACCTCACCGCCGAGAGCCAGGGCCAGCGAGACCGCGAGTGCCGATTTGCCTGCCGCAGTCGGGCCCACCACGGCGACGACCTGACCCACCCGCCCCGCGGGCCCGGCGAGTCCCACCTGCCCGGTGAGCGCCGCAGAGCCGGAAGGCCCCGTGTGCCCCGGTGATCCGCCCGTCATGGAGCCGCGGCCGTCACAGCGGGCGGGACAGCGCCGGCATACCGAGCGCTACCGGCGCTGACCGGGACATCCCCGGCCCGGGGGCGACGTCGGCCGTGGCCCGTTCAGCAGTTTCAGCACGGCCCTGGCGGACGGTCCACGCGTCACCGGCGCGCGTCCGCCGGACCGCACGCGGCGCCCCGTCGGCCACCAGGTAGTGCGGCGCGGCCCGGGTGATGGTCACGGTGACCACGTCGCCCGGGCGCGGGCCGGTGCCGTCCGGGGTGAAGTGGACGAGGCGGTTGTCGCGGGCCCGGCCGGACATGCGGTGCGTGCTGGCGTCCTTACGGCCCTCACCCTCGGCCACGAGGACCTCGGCGTCCCGGCCGACCAGCCGCTCGTTCTCCGCGAAGGCGATGTCGCCGACCAGGGCCACGAGCCGCTCGTAGCGCTCCTGCACCACCTCGGGCGGCACCTGGGACTCCATCGTCGCGGCGGGAGTGCCGTGGCGCGGCGAGTAAAGGAACGTGAAGGCGCCTGCGAAACGGGCTTCGCGCACCACGTCGAGGGTGTCGGTGAAGTCCCGCTCGGTCTCGCCGGGGAAACCGACGATGATGTCGGTGGTGATCGCCGCGTCCGGGATGGCAGCGCGCACCCGGTCCAGGATGGCCAGGTAACGGTCCCGCCGGTAGGCGCGGCGCATGGCCTTCAGCATGGTGTCCGAGCCGGACTGCAGCGGCATGTGCAGGTGCGGCATGACGTTCGGGGTCTGGGCCATGGTCTCGATGACGTCGTCGGTGAAGTCGCGGGGGTGTGGGGAGGTGAACCGGACCCGCTCCAGGCCGTCGATCTCGCCGCAACTGCGGAGCAGCCTGCCGAACGCCAGCCGGTCGCCGAACTCGGCCCCGTAGGAGTTCACGTTCTGGCCGAGCAGCGTCACCTCGATGACACCATCGGCGGCCAGCGCCCGCACCTCGGCGAGCACGTCGCCGGGACGACGGTCCTTCTCCTTGCCGCGCAGGCTCGGCACGATGCAGAACGTGCAGGTGTTGTTGCAGCCCACCGAGATCGCGACCCAGGCCGCGTAGGCGGACTCGCGCCGGGCAGGCAGGACCGAGGGGAACGTCTCGAGCGTTTCCTCGAACTCGGCCTGTGCTTCCTCCCGCTCGCGGGCGCGCTCGAGCAGGGCTGGCAGCGAGCCGATGTTGTGCGTGCCGAACACCACGTCGACCCAGGGGGCGCGCCGGGTGATCGCTGTCCGCTCCATCTGGGCCAGGCAGCCGCCCACCGCGATCTGCATGCCGGGTGTGGCGTTCTTGACCGGGAGCAGGTGCCCCAGGTTGCCGTACAGCCGGTCGGCGGCGTTCTCCCGCACGGCGCAGGTGTTGAACACGAGCACGTCGGGCGGGGCGCCGCCGGGCGCGCGCTGGTAGCCGGCATCCTCCAGCAGGCCGGCCAGCCGCTCGGAGTCGTGCGCGTTCATCTGGCACCCGTAGGTGCGGATCTCATACGTGCGAGGCGAGGCGTTCATGACGGTTACGAGGGTACGCGCCCGGCGCGCTGGTTGCGGAGCCGCTGGGGGCAGCGAACCATGATCGGCGCCGGCTCTCCGCACATCCCGCGGAGAGCCGGCGCCGATCATGAGATCGGGTCGCCGGGACGGGCGCGGCTCAGCGGGCGAACTCCATCGCGCGGGATTCGCGGACCACGGTGATGCGGATCTGACCGGGGTAGGTCAGCTCCTCTTCGACCTGCTTGGCGATGTCCCGGGCGATCACCTGGGCCTGGATGTCGTCCACGCTGTCCGGCTTGACCATAACCCGGATCTCCCGGCCGGCCTGCATCGCGAACACCTTCTCCACGCCCTCGTGCGCGCTGGCGATCTGCTCCAGCCGCTCCAGCCGCCGGACGTAGGACTCCAGCGACTCCCGCCGGGCGCCCGGGCGGCTACCGCTGATCGCGTCGGCCGCCTGGGTCAGCACCGCCTCCACGGTCCGCGCTTCGACCTCGTTGTGGTGCGCCTCAATCGCGTGCACCACGTCGTCGGGCTCCCCGTAGCGACGGGCGATCTCGGCGCCGATCAGCGCATGGCTGCCGGACACCTCGTGGGTGAGCGCCTTGCCGATGTCGTGCAGCACCGTGCACCGCTTCAGCAGCAAGGCGTCCATGCCCAGCTCGCTGCCCATCATGCCGGCGATGTGGGCGGACTCGACCAGATGCTTGAGCACGTTCTGCCCGTAGGAGGTGCGGTAGCGCAGCCGTCCCAGCAGGGACACCAGCTCACTGTGCATGCCGGTGATGCCCAGTTCGACCAGGGCGTCCTCCCCGGAGCGCACGCAGAGCTGCTCGATCTCGGCCTTGCCACGCCCGTAGGCTTCCTCGATGCGCTGCGGGTGGATGCGGCCGTCCAGCACCAGCCGTTCCAGGGTCAGCCGGGCAATCTCACGGCGGACCGGGTCGAAGCAGGACAGCAGGACGGCCTCGGGCGTGTCGTCGATGATGAGGTTGACGCCGGTGACGGATTCGAAGGCGCGGATGTTCCGGCCCTCGCGGCCGATGATCCGGCCCTTCATCTCGTCCCCGGGCAGGTGCAGCACGGAGACCACGGACTCGCTGGTCTGCTCGGTGGCGACGCGCTGGATGGCGAGCGAGACGACCTTCCGTGCGCGCTTCTCGCCCTCGGACCGGGCCTGGTACTCGATGTCCCGGATCACCGGGATGGCCTCGCGCTTGGCCTGGTTCTCGATCGAGGAGACGAGCTCCGCCTTGGCCTGGGCGGCGGTCAGCCCGGCGACCCGTTCCAGGGTGGCGGCGCGCTTGGCGTCCAGGTGCTCGATCTCGGCGGCCCGCTGTTCCAGCTGGCGCTGGCGCTGGTCCAGCTCGGCCGACCGGTCTTCAAGCCGGTGAAGTTCCTTGTCCAGCCGCTGTTCCCGGTCGGCCAGCCGGTTCTCCCGGCGCTCCAGGTCGCTGCGCAGTTCGCGGATCTCGTCCTTGACCGACCTGATCTCGTCCTCGACCTCACGCCGGCCCTGGGCGGCCTGGTTGGCGGCGTTCCGGGCCTGGCCCAGGATGGACTCGGCTTCGGATTTGGCGCTGGCCCGGATCTCGTCGGCCTCGCTGGACGCTTCCTCCGCACTGGCGGTGCTGGCCGGGGCGGCCACGCTGGGCGAGGCGGCCAAGGTGGGCGAGGGGACGCCGACCGGAGACTCCGGGGACTCCGCGGCCCTCAGGGTGCCCGCCGAAGACCGGCGGAAGACGATGACGAGCGCAAATACCGTTGCGAGCAGCCCGATCACCATGAACGTGAGTGCTATTCCACTGCTCACAGTCACCCCTTTTCCGCTCATCAGGTCCCGTCTCCGGGCACTGCACGTGCGTTACCAGGGGTTATGCCCTGGCGCGAGGGGTACTGCACGCCGACGGCTTGGGCTCATTCGTGCGAGCCATTCGTTTTGGGTCGCTCGCATCGGCCGCTGGCGGCGGCCGGGCGCTTTATGAAGTTCTTTATGATCATCCGCGCAGCGCGGAGTAACACCTCGCTGCCGCGAGGTTAAGCGCAGATAACGTTTTGAGCAAGCTAGCAGCACTGAAGCCACCTGTGTGGCGTCCGGTCCCGATGGCCCCACAAAGCGTATTTTCGCAGCTCGCTAGCGCTTTAGCGCTATTACGGGCAGTCTTCGGAGCCGATGTCCGGATCCGGCTCGCCGATCTCCGCGGCTATCTCCGCCGCGTAAGCTCCCTCCGCCTCAAGGGCCTCCCGCACGACCCGATAGGCCAGGGCGGCGCCGTAGCCCTTCCGGGCCAGCACGCCCATGAGCTTGCGGATACGGGTGGCGGACGGCTGACCCCGGGTCGCCCGGACCTTGCCCGCGATGACCTGCCGGGCCATCGCCGCCTCCTGGTCGTCGTCGACCAGCTCGATCGCTTCGTGGACGTCCTCGTCGGGCACGCCCCGCCGGCGCAGCTCGTTGGACAGCGCCCGGCGGGAGAGCCCCCGGCCGTGGTGCCGCGACTCCACCCAGGCCCGGGCGAAGGCCGGGTCGTCGATCAGCCCGATCTCGGTGAAGCGGTCCAGGACCGCCTCGGCGGCTTTGTCCGGGATGTGCCGCCGCCGCAGCGCGTCGGCGAGCTGGGCCCGGGTCCGCGGCGCCAGGGTGAGCAGCTGCAGGCAGACCTGCCGGGCGGCGGCCTCCGGAGACAGCCCCGACCTGTCGTCCGGCCCGGGTGAGCTGGGTCTGGCCGAGCTGGGTCTGGGTGAGCCGGACGGCCCGGATTCTGTCCACGCCGGGGACCAGTCGAGCCCAAGCCCAAGCTCGGGCTCGGGCTCGGGCTCGGGCTCGGGCTCGGGCTCGGGCTCGGGCTCGGGCTCGGCTGGATGATCGGCGTACTCGGCGTACTCGGCGTCGAGCCCGGGACGGCGGGACGGCGCAGACCCGGAGTATCCGGAGTCTCCGGAGGATGGCCGCCTAGACGACGGCACCGCCCGTGCCTCCACTGGAGCTCAGGCTCGGGATCCGGGCTGTCCCGGCCGCCGCCGCGCGGCCCGCGGCGGCGGAGGGCTTGCCGCCCGTAGCAGCGGCCGCTCCCCCAGCCGGTCCGGCGGCTCCGGAGACTCCGCCCCGGGCCGCCCCGGGCACGGTGTCCGCGACGCCGGGGGCCGCATCCAGCCGCGGCCCCACGCCGAGCTTCTCCTTGATCTTCTTCTCGATCTCGTTGGCGATGTCGGTGTTTTCCTTGAGGAACGTCCGGGCGTTCTCCTTGCCCTGGCCGAGCTGGTCGCCCTCGTAGGTGTACCAGGCGCCGGCCTTGCGGACGATGCCCTGCTCCACGCCCAGGTCGATAAGGCTGCCCTCGCGGCTGATGCCGACGCCGTAAAGAATGTCGAACTCCGCCACCTTGAACGGCGGGGCGCAATTGTGGACAACGACGTCCTCCGCGACCAGATTGTGCAGGTCCGCCGCCTCTACGTCGAAGGTGCGGACACGCCGGGCGGGGAGGACCTCACGGATCCTGGAAAACCAGAGCTGGTCAGCCAGGATCTGGTCGAGGAACGGGTCGTCGAGCGCGTCGGCCAGCCGCTGCAGCCGGTCGCGGCGCATACGCGGGTTACCGAGGACGACCTTCATGCCGCCTCGCGGATCCCCCGCGCTCTCGCCGATCATCTGGGCGGCGAGCAGCGGGGTCACGCCCCGTCGCTCCAGATGGCCGAGCACGGGCTCGGTGATATCCCCGGACAGGTAGATCCGCTGCGATCCCCGGTACCGGCCGTCAATGACGGCGAGTTCCCGCGTCACCACCTGGCCGCGCGGCCCCCACATCGGGATTGCGTCGGCGAATGCCGACACATTCTCCACGCCGGAAATCCGCACCTCCCATGACGGGTACTTGCCGGATATCCGGCGGCCCTTTACCAGGCCTCCCCGCTGCCCGCGTGGGTCGCGCCGTTGAACGCTGCTGCCGATGCTCCACCGAAGCAGCAGCCAGTGAATCTGCCAGGCGAGTTGCTCGGAGGTTGTCGAGAAGCCGATCCGGATTCCCCCCGTCTGCTCCCGGGACACATAGCCATCAGATTCGAAGTAACCGAAAACGAGGTTACTTACGACTCTCGCCGAGACCTTGGGATCGAAGAACTCCGGCGGCACCTTCTTGGTCGGCGCCAAGCACCCGTGGATCCCAGCCCACCGGCAGAGATCCAAGACACCGTTCTTCTCCCCCGGGCGATGCGAAAGGGCTACATTCCCAACGTTCGCCGTCGGCTTCGCCTCGCAACCCAGGGTGGCTGCGATCCTCGCCGCATCCTGCTGGAGGGATTCCGCCATGTTGATGAATTGGACCGGCGTCTTCCCGCCCACGTAGCCATCACCGATCAGGTAGCCGAGCAGCCTGGCATGATCCGGCGGCACCGGCTCGACCGAGCCGAAGCCCAGGAAGCTACGCGGCCGCGCGACCCGGTCGCCGCGGGCGAGTTCGCCCGCGAGGCGCCAGCCGCGCTCGGTCAGGATCTTGTGGTCCGGCGTGACCCATAGCTCAGCGTTGTCACGCAGCCTGAGGCCGATAACTTCCTGCTCGCCCTGGTCGAACCAGGACTTTACTTCGCGCACGCTCAGCTCGCCGTTCTTGTCGGCGGACACGACGTGGACCGGAAGCCGCCCGTCGACAATCTCCTCGATCCGGTGTGTCAGACCGGTCACCGGATCGAAAACTCGTGTCCCCTCGGCAAGGCACTTGTTCTTGACGACCTTGGCCCGGGTCCGGTTGCCAACTGCGTCGGTGCCGTCCTTGAGCGTCTCAATGCGCCGCACGTCCAGCCGGATCGAGGCGTAGAACTTGAGCGCCTTGCCGCCCGAGGTGGTCTCCGGGCTGTTGTGGACCACGATGCCGTCGGCGAGATAGTTGTGCGAGCCCTCTACCTCGATGTCGTACCTGCTCATAATGGGGTAGCCCGTCTTGGACTTAATGCTGAGCACCCGAGCCGGAGCCGGACGCAGTGTCGGGGGCACGAACTCCGGCTCGACCGTGAATTTTCCTCGGAACCGGGGGAAAAGCTTGTAGTCCATCGATGGGTGGACGTGGGGCGCAATGAGCATCTGGAACTTCTCCGACGCCGCAGTGGTGAACCGGAGGACGCTCATCCTCCGCGCACCACGGGAAGTGAGCTTGACGTCGAGTCCGTGTGTGCCCCGCAGGTAGCTGGCGAGCCGCTCCCGTGAGCCGGGGCTCATCGCCTCGACACAGATCTCGATCCGGCCCGTGCCGCCCCTGGTACGCTCCTGAACGCCCTTCGATCGGATGGTGAGGCAGCCGTCATCCATGTACCAGACGGCCAGGGCGAGCGGCGTGAGGCTCTTGAGGTAGTCCCACGAGAGGTGCTTCTTCCCATCGCCGAAATAAACCGCTTCCTGCAGTTCACCCAGCTCGGCCAGCGGGGTGAAATCAGCGAAGACGGCACCTTTGGCGTTCGACGTCTTCGAGTGCGGGATGTTCTCCAGCAGCGACACCTTCCAGTCCAGGTAAGCCGCCTGCTTTGCCCCATGGCCCATCCGGAACCGGGCACTTCCATCGTTCTTACTTACCGGCTTGGACAGACTTCCATCGCCCATAAGCGCACCGAGGATCACTTGTATCTGTGACTGGCTGAGTAGGTACGGCTGTGCGAGCATGACGCGGTCGCCTACCGACAGCTCCTCGGCCTCACGCCATCCTCCGGGCGTCCGGACGAGGTGATTGCGGGTGAGGTCCATTGATGCATGGCCCCGGCCTGTGCCGCCTCCGCAGCGCTCGACGTTGAAGTGCAGAAACTCCTCAGTTTTGCCGTTGTTGAACCAGTTAACGACTTTCTTAGGCACTACCTTTCCCAGATCAGGGTCATAAGAAAGCACCTCGACCTGCATCTTTTGATTGACGATTTTGCCAATTCTCTCCCGCGTACCGTCTGCCAGCGTGACGTTGGTGTACCAGGAAGCACATCCAAACATGACTCCGACCTTCTCGCGGAGCTGGTTGGTGAAGATCGCGGTGGTCTTGGCCTGGTTCAGCGCACCGGTGATCTTACGGAGGGCCTGGGACATGAGACGGGCCTGCAGGCCGACGTGGCTGTCGCCCATCTCGCCCTCGATCTCAGCCTTTGGCACGAGCGCCGCGACCGAGTCGACCACGACGATGTCGATCGCGCCGGACCGGATCAGCATGTCCATGATCTCCAGGGCCTGCTCGCCGGTGTCCGGCTGGGAGACGAGCAGCTGATCGGTGTCGACGCCCAGCTTCTTGGCGTAATCGGGATCGAGCGCGTGCTCGGCGTCGATGAACGCGGCGATGCCGCCGGCCTTCTGGGCGTTCGCGACCGCGTGCAGCGCCACTGTCGTGTTGTGAGACAGCAGACCATTGGCCAGGAAGCTGTGGGTTTCCGGCAGGACAACATCGAATGTCGGCTGAAGACCAGCGTCCTCGACCGTAACGACGTCCTCATAGGTGTACGACGCTTCCGCAAGCACCCGAAGGTAATGCAAGATCGTCCGTGCACCCGCAGATAGCCGATCCTCACGGCGCTCGCACCATCCGACTATCTTCGCCAGCCGCTGGCGAGAACAGGCCAAATTCATTTCTGGCCGGAAGAGATCACCTGCGATACGGTCGAACGCCCGATCTCCTCCGCAGTCATCACGTAGGTCACGAAGCAACCCGGCAAGATGCGGGATATTTTCGAATTGCGGATCCCGGGGCGACATCTTGAAGCACTTCTCTACCTGCGCCCGGCGGCGCGCAGAACGGAAACCAACCTCCGTAAGGAACCGCCCAGCCACCGAGGGATTAACCGTCACCGTCCAGTAGTCACGGGCATACTTTGCATTGTGCTTGGACGAGACGGTCGCTGGGATACCCAGTCCATAGAGCATGAGCTGCACCTGGCGCGCGAGCTCCTCTGATGCGGTTCCCAGCCCGATGGTAGAGGTCGGGTCAATCCATCCGTCACCTTCGAAGAGGGCCGAAAGAAAAGCTCGCTGTGCCTTGTGCCCCCCGGTCCGGATACAGGCGGGGACCTTCTTGCCCGCGGCCGTCACATAATCGAGACCGTATTCCTGGGCGAACCGCTCTCGGATAGCTTTGCCCGGGACTGCGAACTCTTTCCCGTAGTAGCAACGAACCTGGACCCCGAACAGGCCCTCCATGAGCTTGGTGAACTCACCGCTCACCTCGGGATCCCAGTTGGTGAACCGGATGGAGTAGTCGTAGCAGAGCGTTCCCTCCGCGACGAGATAGCCAAGCAGGACGGCCTCATCCTCGCTGATGCCATCGCCTTCCGCCGCCTCGGTGGCCCCGAACAACGCAGAGACGAGGGTGTCTCCCGCCCTAATTCGCCCTGCCTCGCGCCAGACGATGAAACCTCGCTCGCTGATCACCCGCAGCGGATGGTTATGCGTGACGTTGATCGTACGGCCGGACCGCAGCCGGAGTCGGAGAACGGGCTTGCGGTTGTTGTGAGTCAGCGCGGCAACGCCCTCAAGGGCGCCGCGTTCATTGACCATGCGAATACCAGCTTCGCTGATGTCAGTTACGCGTGACGTGCAGCTCGCCTTCATTCCGGCGTGCGCGAAGACCTCGGCGATCGTCTCCAGCCCGCGACTCGTCCACGCGTAGGTGTCGGCGGTGAGACATTTTCCGCTGCTCTCCGGTCCGTATATCTCCACGATGCGGCCGCGCGGCAGGCCGCCGATGCCGAGCGCGACGTCCAGCGAGATCGACCCGGTGGGGATGACCTCTATGGGAACATGACCCTCCTGGCCGAGCCGCATGACCGAGCCCTTGCCGAACTGCCGCTCGATCTGGACGAGCGCAGTCTCAAGGGCCTTGTCCCTGTCGCCGGCCCGCTCGACGCTCGGCCTGCTGTTCGCTGCCATTGGGAACTCCCTGTCGGGTTCGTTGCTATCTCGTCCGCCGGCATCCGCCAGCGGTGTCAATGCCAGACGCTACGCGCGCCCACTGACATTCTCCGGGCATCCGCGCCTACTGTAAGCGAACTATTGTTCGATCATGGACGCGACACGCCGGTCCGCCAGCGCCGCCGGCCGTGCACTACCCTGCTGACTGCCCGGCGGAAAGGCGGCCCAGCGGAAGCAGGCCAGCGGGAACAGGTCAGCAGGAACAGGAAGGACACGCGGATGGCGCTCGACGAGGACACCGTACGCCTGGCCAAGGGGAAGAACCTGGCCACCGTGGTGACGCTGATGCCGGACGGCCAGCCCCAGGCGCTGCCCACCTGGGTCGACACCGACGGCGAGCACCTGCTCGTCAACACCGAGCCGACCCGGCAGCGCGCGAAGAACCTGGCCCGGGACCCGCGGATCACCGTGCTCATCCAGGCCAGCGACGATCCGTGGGACTGGTCCGAGGTCCGCGGGCACGTGGTGGAAACCGTGGGCGGCCCGGAAGCGCGCCAGCACATCGACGAGCTCTCCCGCAGGTACGTGGGTACCGAGTACAGCGCTCCCATCGGGCCCGGGGGCCGGATCATTCTCAAGATCGTTCCAGAGAAGACCAACACCGCCAAGAGCAGGCGGTAGCGCGGGCCAGCCCGGACGCTGCCTGGCCGGCCAGAGTGGCCCGGCTGAGAGCGGCCCGCCGAGAGCGCCCCGCCCGAAAGCGGCCCGGCCGAGCCGGGCAGCCGTCTGAAAGTCTCCCGGGGGCCAGGCAGCCGGCAGGTATGCAGGGCCCGGCGACCAGTCCGCGCCGGGGTCAGCGCAGGCTGTCCGGCACGTTGAACGCTTCGCACACGGCCCGCCACACCGTCTTCACGTCCTCGCCGTTGGCCAGCGCCCGTTCGATGGTCCGGCCGCCCAGGCCGGCCAGCACGTAGTCCTTGGCCACGCTCTGCGCGTAAGCCTCGCCGAACTGCGCATTCATCCGTTCCCAGAAAGCCGTCAGCCGCACCTGGCCAGGCTACTGCGGGCGCGGCGCGGGTTTGCCGCCGCCGACGGAGCCGAAGAGAGAGATAGATCATTTTCGGGTTATCGCGAGAAAAATTCGCGTGGCTGGGTACATAACGTGTAGATAGAACGTTCGGTAAATAACAACGCCGATCGCCACGCGGAAAGTACCTGTGCTGCCTGCGGGCCCGGCACTACTGCACACGTGCGGAGCACGGATGTCGTCACCTGCGTCGGGGGCCCAGACGCCAACGGAAGACAGCAGCGAGAGCACGCAGCCGGACGCGAGCCCGCCCCGGCACCGGCCGCTGGGCACCGTCGGCCTGATCGCGCTGCTGGTCTGCGTCATCGTCGGCGCCGCGGCGGGCATCACCGCCTGGCTCACGCACGGCTTCCACGGCACGGTTACCGTCCGCTACCACCAGGCCGCCGTGTTCAGCGCGCAGGTCGGTGACTGCATCAACCTCACGCCGAACGGGACCATCGTCCACGTCGTCGCCTGTGCGGGCGCCCACGACGCGGAAGTGTTCGGGACCTTCCATCTCAGCGGGGACAAGTGGCCCGGCACGGCGGCGATCGGGCAGGAAGCCTCGTCGGGCTGCGCCAGCCGACTGGCCGGCTACCTGAACCCGCAGCTCGCGGCCACCAACCTCGCGCAGTCGTACTTGTACCCGGGGCAGCAGGCCTGGGACGCCGGCGGGCGGACGGTGGTCTGTGAGGTGCGGTCGACGAATGGGCAGCTGACCGGCTCGGTGCGCAGCGGCAGCTCGGTAAGCGACGGCGGCTGACCGGATCGATGCCAGCTGTGAGCTGATAAAGGCCCATGTCAGCTGAGGGCTGAGCGCGAACGTACTGGACTGTCAGAGGGTCGGGGCAAACTGGAAGGATGTCAGAAAACCCTGGCCCCGCCGAGTCGCTGGAGAACTTCTCCGCCGCGACCCGGGCGTGGTTCTCTGGCGTCTTCGTAGCACCCACGCAGGCCCAGGCTCAGGCGTGGACGGCCATCGGCAAGGGCGACGACACGCTGGTCATCGCGCCCACCGGCTCCGGTAAGACGCTCGCCGCGTTCCTGTGGGCGCTCGACCGGCTCGCGGCCACGCCGCCGCCCACCGACCCCAAGCGGCGGTGCCGCGTCCTGTATATCTCTCCGCTCAAGGCGCTGGCGACCGACATCGAGCGGAACCTGCGGGCCCCGCTCACCGGTATCCGGCACGCGGCGCGCAACCTCGGGGTGGCCGAGCCGGACATCAACGTCGCGGTGCGGACGGGCGACACCGCCGCCGACGAGCGGCGCAAGCTGGCCAGCAAGCCGCCGGACGTACTGATCACGACGCCGGAATCGCTGTTCCTGCTGCTCACCTCCAAGGCGCGGGAGACGCTCCGGGGCGTGGAGACGGTCATCGTGGACGAGGTGCACGCACTGGCCGGCAACAAGCGAGGCGCCCACCTGGCCGTGTCGCTGGAGCGCCTGGACGCGCTCCGGACGGCCGGCGCCGAGCCGGGCACGGCGCGCGGGCCGGCCCAGCGGATCGGGCTGTCCGCCACGGTGCGGCCGGTCGCGGAGGTCGCGGGCTTCCTCGGTGGATCGCGGCAGGTCACCGTCGTGCAGCCGCCGAGCGCGAAGCGGCTGCAGCTCAACGTGGTCGTCCCGGTCGAGGACATGACCGAGATCGGCGGGCCGCCCCAGGCACACCGGGACGGAGGGCCAGCGGGCGCTGGCTTCGCTGGCTCGGCTGGTGCTCGTTCTACTCCGCCGGCCGGCGGGGTGAACGGCGTGATCGGCGACGATCCGGAGCGGCAGCGGTCCATCTGGCCGCACGTCGAGGAGCGGGTGCTCGACCTCATCGAGCGGCACCGCTCCACGATCGTGTTCGCGAACTCGCGGCGGCTCGCCGAGCGGCTGTGCGCCCGGCTGAACGAGCTCGCGGCCGAGCGGGCCGCGGAGGCCGCGGACGAAGCTGAAGAGGCCGCACCGGGCAGCCCGCGGCGCGCGCCGGCGGACATCATGGCCCAGGCGGGCAGCTCGGGCGGAGCCCCCGCGGAGATCGCCCGGGCCCACCACGGATCCGTTTCCCGGCAGGAGCGGAGCCAGATCGAGGAGGCACTGAAGCGCGGCACGCTGCGCGCGGTGGTGGCCACCTCCAGCCTGGAGCTGGGCATCGACATGGGCGCCGTGGACCTGGTCGTACAGGTCGAGGCGCCCCCATCGGTGGCGAGCGGGCTGCAGCGGATCGGCCGGGCCGGGCACAACGTCGGTGACGTCTCGCGCGGCGTCATCTTCCCCAAGTACCAGGGTGACCTGGTCCAGGCGACCGTGGTGGCCGAGCGGATGCATGGCGGCGGTATCGAGGAGCTGCGCGGGCCGCGCAACCCGCTGGACGTCCTGGCCCAGCAGATCGTGGCCATGACGGCCATGGACGACTGGGCGGTCGACGACCTGGAGCATGTCGTGCGCCGAGCGGCCCCGTTCGCCGGGCTGACCCGGCCGGTGCTGGACGCGGTCCTGGACATGCTGGCCGGACGGTACCCGAGCGAGGAGTTCGCCGGGCTACGGCCGCGGGTGGTATGGGACCGGCTGACCGGCGTGGTGCACGGCCGGCCGGGCGGCCAGCGGCTGGCGGTGACGAGTGGCGGGACGATCCCGGACCGCGGGCTTTTCGGCGTGTTCCTGGCCGGCTCGGACGCGCCCGGCCCCGGCGGCTCGCGGCGGCACTCACGCCGGGTCGGCGAGCTTGACGAGGAGATGGTGTACGAGTCGCGGGTCGGTGACGTCTTCGTGCTCGGCGCCAGCTCCTGGCGGATCGAGGACATCACGGCGGACAGCGTGCTCGTCACGCCGGCTCCCGGCCAGCCGGGCAAACTGCCGTTCTGGCACGGCGACGCGCTGGGCCGGCCCGCCGAGCTGGGCGCCGCGATCGGTGCCAAGTGCCGCGAGCTGGCCGCCGCGAACCCGGACGACGCCGCGGCCATGCTGACCGCCGAGGGGCTGGATGAGCTGGCCGCTGGCAACCTGCTCCGCTACCTGTCCGATCAGCGGGAGGCGACCGGCTCGGTGCCGGACGACCGGACCCTTATCGTCGAGCGATTCCGGGACGAGCTGGGTGACTGGCGGGTCGTGCTGCACAGCCCCTATGGGGCCCGGGTGCACGGGCCGTGGGCGCTGGCCATCGCGGCCCGGCTCCGGGAGCGGTATGGCGACATGGACGTGCAGGCCGTGCACACCGACGACGGGATCATCGTCCGGGTGCCGGACGCCGACGAGCCGCCGCCCACCGGGATCGCGCTGATCGACCCGGACGAGATCAGCGACATCGTCACCGCCGAGATCGGCGCGTCCGCGCTGTTCGCGTCCCGATTCCGGGAGTGCGCGGCCCGGGCGATGCTCCTTCCCCGGCGTCAGCCCGGCCGGCGGTCACCACTGTGGCAGCAGCGGCAGCGCTCGGCTCAGCTGCTGGAGGTGGCCCGGCAGTACGCGTCGTTCCCGATCGTGCTGGAGACGGTCCGCGAATGCCTGCAGGACGTCTTCGACGTGCCGGCCCTGGTCAGCCTGCTGCGCGACCTGGCCAGCCGGAAGATCCGCATCGTCGAGGTAGAGACACCGACCCCGTCGCCGTTCAGCCGTTCGCTGTTGTTCCGGTACGTGGGCGCGTTCATGTACGAGGGGGACGCGCCGCTCGCCGAGCGGCGCGCCCAGGCGCTCACCCTCGACTCCACGCTGCTCGCCGAGTTGCTCGGCCAGGCCGACCTGCGTGAGCTGCTGGACCCTGCGGTGGTGGCCGAGACCGAGCGGGAGCTGCAGCGGCTCGCCCCGGACCGGCAGTGCCGGGACCTGGAAGGCCTGGCCGACCTGCTGCGCACCACCGGGCCGCTGACCGCCGAGGAGGTGGCCGCGCGGTGCACGGTGCCGGACGCGGCGGGTGGCTGGCTGGCCGAGCTGGCGCACACGCGGCGGGCCCTGGAGGTCCGGGTCGGCGGCCAGCCGCGATGGGCGGCGATCGAGGATGCCGGGCGACTGCGGGACGCGCTGGGCGTGCCGCTGCCACCGGGGGTGCCCGAGGTCTTCACCGAGCCGCTGCCCGACCCGCTCGGCGACCTGATCTCCCGCTACGCGCGGACCCACGGCCCGTTCGCCGCGGACGCCGCCGCCGAGCGTTACGCACTGGGCATCGCGGTGGTCGCGGGCACGCTGCGGCGCCTGGCGGCGGCAGGCCGGGTCGTGGAAGGCGAGTTCCTGCCGGGCGGGCGGGGCACCGAATGGTGTGCCGCCGAGGTGCTGCGGTTGCTGCGCCGCCGGTGCCTGGCCCGGCTCCGCAAGGAAGCCGAGCCGGCCCCGCCCGTGGCCCTGGCCCGGCTGCTGCCCGCCTGGCAGGGAGTCCGGCCTATCGAGGCCTTCCCCGGCCGCGGCGGGTACCCGGCCCGGCCGCGGGTGCCAGCCAGCCAGACCGGGCCTGGCGCCGTGCTGGACGCCATCGATCAGCTGGCCGGGGCCCCGATCCCGGCGTCCGCGCTGGAGACGCTGGTGCTGCCCGGGCGGGTGCCCGGCTACTCCCCGGCCATGCTGGACGAGCTGACCACGGCCGGCGAGGTCGTCTGGACCGGCGCGGGCGGGCTGCCGGGCGGTGACGGATGGCTGGTGCTCGCGTCCGCTGAGTCGGCGCCGCTGCTGTTCCCCGAGCCCGTGCAGATCACGATGACCCCCGTGCACGAGGCGGTGCTCACCGCACTGGCCGACGGGGGCGCGGTGTTCTTCCGGATGCTGCACGACCGGGTACGCGCGGAGCTCGCGTCGGTGGCCGGGACCGCCCAGGCTCCGTCCGACGTCGACGTGGCCGCGGCGGTCTGGGACCTGGTGTGGGGCGGGCGGCTGACCAACGACACGCTCGGGCCGTTGCGGACGGTGCTGGGCAGCGGTCAGCCGCGCAAGGCGGGCTCACCGGGCTCATCCGGCCCCTCGCCGGCCCGGAACCGCGGTTCGCGATACGGGAGCCGCCGACCGTCCTTCGGGCGCCCGGTCATGCCATCGCGGACCGGCCCGCCAAACGTGAGCGGCCGCTGGTCACTGCTGCCCGAGGCGGCGGCCGACGCGACGATGCGCGCGCATGCGCTGGCCCAGTCGCTCATCGACCGGTACGGGATCCTGACCAAGGGCGCGGTGGCCGCGGAGCGGATCCCGGGCGGGTTCTCGGCCGTGTACCCGGTCCTGCGGGCCATGGAGGAGGCCGGCCGGGCCCGGCGCGGCTACTTCGTGGAAGGACTCGGCGCGGCCCAGTTCGCGATCCCGGGTGCGGTGGACCGGATGCGCGCTCTGGCGCAGCCGCTGTCCGGCGGGGATGACCCGCTGACCAGCATCACC
>Ga0302308_10001911_pt1 | contig 16909 bp, 14 predicted proteins | sample III_Palsa_E3_3_FD_200531 | JGI IMG/M metagenome (GOLD analysis project Ga0302308, IMG submission 200531) | Peat permafrost microbial communities from Stordalen Mire near Abisko, Sweden - III_Palsa_E3_3 | ecosystem: Environmental > Terrestrial > Soil > Palsa > Peat permafrost | place: Sweden... | reverse complement strand
GGTGAACGGATCGTTCTACGCCATCTTGAGCCTTGGCCTCGCGGTGATTTTCGGCCTGCTCAACGTGATCAACTTCGCCCACGGCGCGTTGTTCATGCTGGGCGCAATGCTCACATGGATGGGTTTTTCGTATTTCAATGTGCCGTACTGGGCGATGCTCGTGCTCGCGCCGCTGATCGTTGGCGTGTTCGGCATCGTGATCGAACGGACGATGTTGCGCTGGCTCTACAAGCTCGATCATCTGTATGGCTTGCTGCTGACGTTCGGTTTGACGCTGGTGATCGAAGGCGTGTTCCGGTCGATCTATGGTTCATCCGGCCAGCCCTACGATGTACCCGAACTGCTGTCCGGCGCGACGAATCTCGGCTTCATGTATCTGCCGAATTATCGCGCGTGGGTGGTGCTGGCATCGCTGGTCGTGTGTTTCGCGACGTGGTTCGTGATCGAGAAAACGCGGCTGGGTGCATATCTTCGCGCGGGCACCGAGAACCCGAAGATGGTCGAGGCATTTGGCATCAACGTGCCGTTGATGGTCACGCTCACCTACGGGTTCGGTGTTGCGCTCGCGGCATTCGCGGGCGTGCTTGCCGCACCGGTGATCCAGGTGTCGCCGCTGATGGGGCAATCGATGATCATCACCGTCTTCGCGGTGGTCGTTATCGGCGGGATGGGGTCCATCATGGGATCGATCCTGACCGGACTCGGGCTTGGCGTGATCGAGGGCCTGACGCGCGTGTTCTATCCGGAAGCCTCGGCGACGGTCGTTTTCGTGATCATGGCGCTGGTGCTGCTCGTGCGCCCGGCGGGACTTTTCGGCAAGGAAAAATGATGGTTAGGAAAGTGCTCTACGGTGTGTTGCTTGCCGGCCTGATCGCGGCGCCGTTCCTCGGCGTGTACCCGGTCTTCATGATGAAAGTGCTGTGTTTCGCGCTGTTGGCGGCAGCCTTCAATTTGTTGATCGGCTATACGGGTCTGCTTTCGTTCGGCCACGCGATGTTCCTCGCCAGCGCTGGTTATTCCGCTGGTTACGCGATCCAGACGCTCGGTTTTACGCCGGAACTCGGCGTGATTGCAGGCACGGCAGTGGCGACGCTACTTGGGTTGATCGTGGGCTTGTTCGCGATCCGGCGCCAAGGTATCTACTTCGCGATGGTCACGCTGGCGCTCGCGCAGATGGTCTATTTCGTGTTTCTGCAGGCGCCATTCACACACGGCGAAGACGGTATGCAAGGTGTGCCGCGCGGCAAGTTGTTCGGCGCAATCAGCCTCAGCTCCGACCTGACGCTCTATTACGTCGTGCTTGTGGTGATGGTGCTGGCGTTTGGATTTATCGTGCGCGTGGTGCATTCGCCGTTCGGGCAAGTGTTGATCGCGATCAAGGAGAATGAGCCGCGCGCGATCTCGCTGGGTTACGACACGTCGCGTTTCAAGCTGCTGGCGTTCGTGTTGTCGGCGGGATTGGCGGGACTGGCCGGCGCGCTTCAAACGCTGGTGCTCGGCTTCGAGACGCTCGGCGACGCCTACTGGACCATGTCCGGCCTGGTTGTGCTAATGACCCTGGTGGGTGGCATGAGCACCATGTTCGGGCCTTTGGTCGGTGCATTCATTATTGTGGCGCTGGAAAATCGTCTCGGTGATATCGGCGCAGGGCTGTCTTCGCTCACCGGTATAGATTGGTTCAACTCGCTCGGAGAGTCGGTGACGATCGTGACGGGCCTTATTTTTATAGCGTGCGTGCTGCTGTTCCGACGCGGCATTGTGGGGGAAATCGTCGCGCGGGTGAGGCCGTTGCGCGGCTAGAACGACGGGTGCGGGGACCACGTAATTTAGTTGGCGATCCGAACTATATGCCGTGGCGAATGATGGTTTTCCCGCAGTTAACCGCTGCATTTAACAGGACCTGGATAAACGGGCGCCCAATAAAGGTGCTAACGTGCACCACTAGGGTAAATGCTAGGTTGTCGGTATTGGTTGCACAATCTAATATCCGTTTCAGTTCTGTTGCACCCGAATTTTGAGGTGGAGAACGAGGAGACAACGAGGCATCAAGTGCCCGACCGAAAGCGCTGTTGGATGATTCCAACAGCGCTTTTTATTTGTGCTCCGCATTCTCGGATTCTCACATCCAAATCGATTTATTCTGCCGCGGTCAAAGGGTCAGACACGGCCTTCGAACACCCGCGATTTACATTAATTTAATCATTTTCGTACGGGTTTTCCCGCGCGTTTTTCAATGCGTGCTTTAGCGCGCATTCGCACGTTCGAATTCCTTCAAAACGCTTGCCCCACGTGGTTCTCGTCCGCTACACTCGCGATTCACCGACCGCGTGGTCGGGATATAAAAATCGTAAAATCGCGCCAGTGAACAAAACACATTTACGGGGCATATCAATGAAGTTGGCTTTACGCTGGATCTCGACGGCGGCACTCGTCGCGAGCGTGTCCACACTAGTAAGTACGCAGGCTTTTGCAGACGTAAAGATTGGCGTGACGTTATCCGCCACCGGCCCGGCTGCATCGCTGGGAATTCCGGAAAAGAACACCATTGCCTTGCTGCCGAAGGAGATCGCCGGGCAAAAGATGGAATACATCGTGCTCGACGACGCGACGGATCCCACCCAAGCCATCAAGAACGCCCGCAAATTGACGAGTGAAGATCACGTCGACGCCCTCATTGGTTCCACGGTGGTCCCGAATTCACTCGCGATGATCGATGTGGCGTCCGAGACCTCGACACCCATGATCTCGATGGCTGCAGCGGCGACGATCGTCGAACCGATGGATGCGAAACGCGCGTGGGTATTCAAGACGCCGCAGAACGACATCCTGATGGCGACCGCTATCGCGCAGCATATGTCGAATCACGGCGTGAAGTCGGTGGCGTTTATCGGTTTCAGCGACGCTTACGGCGAAAGCTGGTTCAAGGAATTCACCAAAGCAGCGGACCTCGCAAAGATCAAGGTGGTCGCTAACGAACGGTTCGCGCGCAACGATACATCGGTGACAGGGCAGGTTCTCAAAGCCATGTCGCAGAATCCCGATGCCGTGCTGATTGCGGGCGCAGGTACGCCGGCAGCGTTGCCACAAAAGACGCTGAAAGAGCGGGGCTATAAGGGCAAGATCTATCAGACGCACGGCGTGGCGAACAACGACTTCCTGCGCGTGTGCGGCAAGGATTGTGAAGGCACGTTCCTGCCGGCCGGGCCATTGCTGGTGGCCGCGCAGTTGCCCGATTCGAACCCCGTGAAGAAGGCCGGGCTGACTTATAAACAGGCATACGAAAGTGCTTACGGTGCGGGTTCCGTGTCCACGTTCGGCGGTCATGCGTGGGACGCCGGCCTGTTGCTGCAACGGGCAATTCCGATCGCGTTGAAGAAGGGGCAACCGGGCTCACAGGCGTTTCGTGAAGCGTTGCGCGCGGCAATCGAAACCACCCAGGATTTGCCCGGCTCGCACGGGATCTTCAACATGAGCGCGAGCGATCACTCGGGACTCGATCAGCGGGCGCGCGTGATGGTGGAGATCGTCGGCGGGCAGTGGAAGCTCGCCAAAGACTGAGGGCAACCCACACGACGATATGAACCGACCCAAGGCGCGTTGCTTCGAACGCGCCTTTTTTTCGGGGTGTTATCGCGAGGGTGTTTTAGATGGGCTCGGCAGCGCTGGCCTGATGGCTAACGCTGAGGGAAAACGAGTCTAGGCACAGGCAATGACCGAAAATAGATTGAGCGGCAGTTAATGAGCGGCAAATAAGCCAAGACCGCACGACAAAGATTCATAACAACTCGCAGTAGCGTACAAGGCGTGCGCGATGGCAAAGCGTCTGGAGACGATGCAATGAAAAAGACTAACCCGTGGAAGTGGCAAGGACAGTTGACGAGCGCAGCGCTCGGCGTGACGCTCGCCTTGGGCGCCGGCGCTGCGTTCGCGCAGGTGAAGATCGGCGTGACGTTATCGGCGACGGGGCCGGCGGCATCGCTTGGGATTCCCGAGAAAAATACGATTGCGTTGTTGCCGAAGGAGATTGGCGGGAAGACGGTCGAGTACATCGTGCTCGACGACGGTTCCGACACCAGTCGCGCCGTGCAGAACACGCGCAAGTTGATCGATGAAGATCATGTCGACGCTATCGTGGGCTCGACTGTCACGCCGAACTCGCTTGCCATGCTCGATCCTGCAAGCCAGGGCAAGACGCCGATGATCTCGCTGGCTGCATCGGCCGCGATCATCTCGCCGATGGACGCCAAGCGCACGTGGGCGTTCAAGACGCCGCAGAACGACAGCCTGATGGCCGACGCGATTGCCGAGTATATGGAGAAGCATGGCGTGAAGACGGTTGGCTTCATCGGCTTCGCAGATGCGTACGGCGACGGCTGGTATAGCGTGTTCAATACCGCTGCGGCCGCGCACAACTTGAAGATTGTCGCGAATGAGCGTTTCGCCCGGACCGATACCTCGGTCACCGGACAGGTGCTGAAGACCATGAGCGCAAATCCGGATGCAGTGTTGATCGCGGGTGCAGGCACGCCGTCAGCGTTGCCCGCCAAGGCACTGAAGGAGCGCGGTTACAAGGGCAAGGTCTATCAGACGCACGGCGTGGCGAACAACGACTTCCTGCGCGTGTGCGGCAAGGATTGCGATGGCGAATTGCTGCCCGCGGGACCGATCCTCGTAACGGATCAATTACCCGACAGCAATCCGGTGAAGAAGTCGTCGCAGGCTTATAAGGCGGCGTATGAGAAGGCCTACGGCGCAGGGTCGGTATCCACGTTTGGCGGCCACGCGTGGGATGCCGGCCACATGCTGGAGCAAGCCATTCCCGAAGCGCTCAAGACGGCTCAGCCGGGTACAGAAGCATTTCGGGTAGCGCTGCGCAACGCGCTGGAAAACGTGAAGGACCTGCCGCTCGCGCACGGTGTGATGAACACCACGCCGACCGATCACAACGGCCTCGACAAGCGCGCCCGCGTGATGGTGCAGATTGTCGACGGCAAGTGGAAGCTGCAGAACGACTAGTTGCGATGTGGACCGCTTGCGCGCCTGCAATTTGGCGCGTTAGCGTTTCAACGTTCAGCGTTCCGGGGTAACAACCATGGCCTGAGGCTGCGTTTTTCTCGCAGCGTCAGGCCATATTTTCGATGGGCTGACCCGGCGGCCCCAGTAGCGGGACGTTCCTAAAGAGGAAGTATGGACTTATCGATTGCGGCGATTCTCGCGCAAGACGGCATCACCACGGGCGCGATCTACGCATTGCTCGCGCTCGCGCTGGTCCTCGTGTTTTCGGTGACGCGTGTCATCTTCATCCCGCAGGGCGAATTTGTCGCGTATGGCGCGCTGACGCTGGCTGCGCTGCAAACGCAGAAGCTGCCGGCCACGTGCTGGCTGCTGATTGCCATGGGCGTGGGGTGCTTCGTCGCGGAGATCGCGGGCATCGTGCGGCATCCGTCGCGGCACCGGCACATAGGGCGCACGCTCGCCGTGCTGGCGGGCAAATACCTACTGTTCCCGGTGGCCGTCTATGGGCTGACGCAGAGCGTGCTGATGCAGCCGCTGCCCATGATCCTGCAAGTCGCGCTCGCGCTGCTGATCGTGATTCCGATGGGTCCGTTCGTCTACCGACTGGCCTATGAGCCGATCGCTGAAGCGAGCACGCTGCTGCTGCTGATCGTGGCGGTCGCCGTGCATTTCGCGATGGTCGGACTCGGCTTGGTGATGTTCGGCGCGGAGGGCTCGCGCACGACCGCTTTCTCCGATGCCACCTTCAACGTAGGCAGCGTGTCGATCTCCGGACAGAGTCTCTGGGTGGTCGGGACGGCCGCGGTGCTGATCGTCGCGCTGTACTTGTACTTCGACCGCACGATCTCCGGGAAGGCGCTGCGCGCGACCTCGGTGAACCGGCTTGGCGCACGCCTGGTGGGCATCGGCACGACGCAGGCTGGACGGCTTGCCTTCACGCTCGCGGCCGGCCTGGGGGCGCTCTGCGGCGTCCTGGTGGCGCCTATCACGACCATCTACTACGACTCGGGCTTCCTGATCGGCCTGAAGGGGTTTGTGGGTGCGATCGTGGGCGGCTTGGTGAGTTATCCGCTCGCCGCGGCGGGTTCGCTGCTGGTCGGACTGCTTGAATCGTATTCCTCGTTCTGGGCGAGCGCGTACAAAGAGGTGATCGTCTTCACGCTGATCATTCCGGTGCTGCTGTGGCGGAGTCTGGCAAGCCCGCATTCGGACGAAGACGAGGAGTGACGCGATGAAATTCGTCCTGCGAAACAAGTTTTTTTGGGTATTCCTGCTGGTCGTATTCGCGTTGCCGGTGCTGCCGCATCCGATCCGCACGCCCGAGTACTGGATCACGCTGCTGAACTACATCGGTTTGTATTCCATTGTCGCTATCGGGCTCGTGCTGCTGACGGGTATTGGCGGAATGACGAGCTTCGGGCAAGCGGCGTTCGTGGGTGTGGGCGCTTATTCAACGGCCTACCTGACAACGCAGTTCGGTGTGTCGCCGTGGCTTGCGTTGATCGTGGGCGTGGTGCTGACGGCGGTGATCGCGCTGCTGCTTGGGATGGTCACCATGCGACTGTCGGGCCACTTCCTGCCGCTCGGGACAATCGCGTGGGGACTGTCGCTGTTCTTCCTGTTTGGGAATCTCGAATTCCTCGGCAAGTACGACGGTATCAATGGCATTCCGGTGCTTAACGTGTTCGGCTGGCATCTCGAATCGGGGAGGTCGATCTATTACCTGATCTGGGTCGTCGTGTTGCTTGCGGTGGTATCTGTTCAGAATTTGCTTAATAGCCGTCCTGGCCGTGCTATTCGCGCGCTGCGCGGCGGCGGCACGATGGCCGAAGCCATGGGCGTGAACACCGCCTGGATGCGTGTGGTGATCTTCGTCTATGCCGCCGTGCTCGCCGCGATTTCAGGCTTCCTGTATGCGCATTTGCAGCGTGCGGTGAATCCGACGCCATTCGGGTTGAATCACGGCATCGAGTTCTTGTTCATGGCGGTGGTTGGCGGCGTTTCGCACGTCTGGGGTGCGGTGTTGGGCGCAACGATCCTCACCGTTCTGCAGGACTATCTGCAGACCTTGCTGCCGAAACTGCTTGGCTCGAATGGTAATTTTGAGATCATCGTGTTCGGGATATTGATGGTCTTGCTGCTTCAGTATGCTCGGCAAGGGGTCTGGCCGTTCGTCGCGCGGCTCTTTCCCAGTGGCCCGCGCGCCCGTGCTCCCCAGCACGCGGAAGCGCTGCCGCAACGCGCGAAGCCAACTATCGGGGAGCCTTTGCTGGTCGTCGATAAAGCTCGCAAGGAGTTCGGCGGCCTGGTTGCCGTCAACGACGTCAGTTTTCAAGTGAAGGCAGGCGAGATCATCGGATTGATCGGACCGAACGGCGCGGGAAAATCGACGACATTTAACCTGGTCACCGGTGTGCTGCAAGCCACGAGTGGCTCGATCACCTTTCAGGGCGAACGTATCGATGCACTGACTTCACGTGAAATCGTCAAACGCGGTATTGGGCGGACGTTCCAGCACGTGCGGTTGCTATCGGGAATGACGGTTCTGGAGAACGTTGCGATTGGTGCGCACTTGCGAGGAAAGACGGGCGTCTGGCGCAGCGTCGCGCGTTTGAACGCCACGGAAGAAGGGCGTCTGATGGCGGAAGCGGCGAAGCAGATCAAACGCGTGGGCCTGGAAAAACATCTCTACGATGAAGCCGGCAGTCTGGCGCTGGGACAACAACGCATTCTGGAAATCGCCCGCGCTCTATGTTGCGATCCGACTTTGCTATTGCTAGACGAACCCGCTGCCGGTTTGCGCTATCAGGAGAAACAGCAGTTGGCGGAGCTGCTGCGACGCCTGAAGGGCGAGGGCATGAGCGTCTTGCTGGTAGAACATGACATGGATTTCGTGATGAATCTGACCGACCGTTTGGTGGTGATGGAGTTTGGAACTCGGATCGCCGAGGGATTGCCGGAGGATGTCCAGAAAGATCCGGCCGTGTTGGAAGCCTATCTGGGTGGGGTGGACTGATGGCTGATGCAATTCTTCAAGTCACCGGACTATCCGTCCGCTACGGCAAGGTCGAGGCGCTCCACGACGGCAAGCTCACCGTTGGCGCAGGGCAGATCGTTTCGGTTATCGGACCGAACGGCGCTGGCAAATCCACTTTGCTCAACGCGATCATGGGCGCGCTTCCGTCCACGGGCTATGCGAAGGGAACCGTTCTCTATCAGGGCGAGGATGTTTCTGCGCTGGCGATCGAGAAGCGTGTTTCACGTGGAATGTGTCTGGTGCCGGAGAAGCGGGAGCTGTTTGCGAGCATGACGGTTGAAGACAACCTGGTTTTGGGTGCGTATCGGCGGAAGCGCGCTGGCGAGCGCAACTTCCTCGATCAGCTCGATCATGTGTTCGAGTTGTTCCCGCGCTTGAAGGAGCGCAGGAAGCAGGCAGCGGGAACGCTGTCGGGCGGGGAGCGGCAGATGTTGGCGGTTGGCCGTGCGCTAATGGGTAAGCCCGATTTGCTGATGCTGGATGAACCTAGCCTTGGGCTCGCGCCGTTAATCGTGAAGGAGATTTTCCATATCATCAGTGCGTTGCGGCAGACAGGGGTTGCGACGTTGCTGATCGAGCAGAATGCGCGCGCGGCGCTGCAAATATCTGACTACGGCTACGTACTCGAAACGGGTGAATTCGCAATGGAAGGTGTCGCTAGCGAACTGGCTCACAATCCAAAGGTTATTGAAACGTATTTGGGGTTGGCGAAGAAAGTCGCATAACGCCGTTACGGTATAGCGAACTTCGGTGGCATGTTTCACGTGAAACATGCCATTTTTTTGCGTTATGGGTTGGCGATGGATTTTTTCGTGACCTAGAGAGTAGTGGTGCGGCTGGGTGATCGGTGAGACAAGTGTCCTAAACACTGAATACGGGCGAATTTCGATGGCATGTTTCACGTGAAACATGCCATTTTTCTCGCGTTGGCTGTTTGGCCTGAATCGTGGCAAAAGCTAACCGGCTATAATTCTTCGATATCTCTTTCGAAGGTCCGCCACATCGCGCGGGAACCCATGCTTTATCCAACTGAATTCGATGTGATCGTCGTCGGTGGCGGACACGCTGGAACTGAAGCCGCTTTAGCCTCAGCTCGAACAGGTGCGGCCACGCTTTTGTTGACCCACAACATCGAAACGCTCGGTCAAATGAGCTGCAATCCCTCGATCGGTGGGATTGGGAAGGGCCATTTGGTCAAGGAAATCGATGCTCTCGGCGGCGCAATGGCCGCGGCAACCGATGAAGCGGGCATCCAGTTTCGAATTCTGAACTCATCGAAGGGGCCTGCTGTCCGTGCTACACGAGCGCAAGCGGATCGCGTCTTGTACAAGCAGGCGATTCGGTATCGGCTCGAAAATCAGCCGAATCTTTGGTTGTTCCAGCAGGCGGTGGACGATTTGATCGTCGAAGGCGACCGAGTTGTTGGCGCTGTGACCCAAGTCGGTGTGAAATTCCGTGCGAAAGCAGTCGTGTTGACGGCGGGTACTTTCCTCGACGGGAAGATCCACGTAGGTTTGAATAACTACACCGGCGGCAGGGCAGGTGATCCGGCGGCCGTGTCTTTGTCCGCGCGGCTGAAGGAGCTTCAACTCCCGCAAGGTCGGCTGAAAACGGGCACTCCGCCGCGGATTGATGGCCGCACCATCGACTATTCGAAGCTTGAAGAACAACCCGGTGATCTCGATCCGATCCCCGTGTTCTCGTTCCTCGGCCGCGTTGAGCAACATCCGCGGCAAGTGCCTTGCTGGGTCACGCACACCAACGAGCGTACGCACGACATCATTCGGGCCGGGCTCGACCGTTCGCCGATGTACACAGGCGTTATCGAAGGCGTCGGCCCGCGGTATTGCCCGTCGATTGAGGACAAGATCCACCGGTTTGCATCCAAGGACTCGCACCAGATCTTCCTGGAACCAGAAGGCCTGACGACGAACGAGTTCTATCCGAACGGCATTTCCACGAGTTTGCCATTCGATGTTCAGCTCGAATTGGTCCGTTCCATGAAGGGATTGGAGCACGCGCACATTCTGCGGCCGGGCTACGCGATTGAATACGACTACTTCGACCCGCGAGCGCTCAAGGCATCGTTGGAAACCAAAGCAATTGGTGGCCTGTTCTTCGCGGGACAGATCAATGGCACGACCGGTTACGAGGAAGCCGCCGCACAAGGCTTGCTCGCGGGTCTCAACGCAGCGCTACAGGTCGGCGGGAAGGACGCGTGGTGTCCCCGTCGCGACGAAGCGTATTTGGGCGTTCTGGTCGACGATCTGGTTACGCAAGGGGTGTCCGAGCCGTATCGGATGTTCACCAGCCGCGCGGAATATCGCTTGTCGCTGCGTGAAGACAACGCTGATATGCGCTTGACCGAAGCGGGTAGGGCGCTAGGCATTGTGAATGACGTGCGCTGGAACGTGTTCAATGAAAAGCGTGATGCTGTTTCACGTGAAACACACCGCCTGAAATCGACTTGGGTTAACCCTAAAACGTTGCCGGTAGAAGAATCAATCGCGCTGCTCGGCAAGCCTATCGACCACGAATACAGCTTGGCGGATTTACTGCGGCGACCGAGCGTCACCTATGCCGATGTTTGTGCATTGCGGAATCACACGTCCGGCCCGGAAACGCCGCTGGCGCAAGATCCAGTCTTGCTTGGCCAAATCGAAGAGCAGATCGAGATCGCGGTGAAGTACCAAGGCTACATCGACCGTCAGGCCGGCGAGATAGAGCGCAACGGCACGCACGAGAATACCCGCTTGCCGGAAGCGTTCGACTACGCAGAAGTGCGCGGACTGTCCTTTGAGGCTCGTCAAAAACTCATACAGCATCGGCCGGAGACGATTGGCCAGGCTTCGCGTATTCCGGGCGTTACGCCGGCCACGATCTCCTTGCTTATGGTTCACCTCAAGCGGGCGTTGGGCCGACGCGACGACGCTACAGGTCAGGCAACAGCGTCACATAACAGGGCGGGGCGTGGCAGCGCTCGCTCCATCTCGTGATGCAGCGAGAAGCCGGGGACGCCGGACTACAAACGCTTCTAAACGAAGGAATCGAGCAACTCGGCATTGCCGTCACGGACGCGCAGCGCCAGAAGTTGCTCGATTACGTGGCGTTGCTGGGTAAGTGGAACGCGGTTTACAACCTGACCGCAATTCGCGATCCGCGCCAGATGCTAATCCAGCACATTCTTGATTCCCTCGCGATCATCCCGTTCATTACCCGCCGTACCGGGCCTCAATCAGCGCTCGATGTCGGGTCAGGCGGCGGTTTGCCGGGGATCGTCATGGCGATCGTCCTGCCCGACTGGCAAGTCACATTAAATGACATTGTCCACAAGAAAACGGCCTTCCAATCCCAGGCAAAGTTGCAACTCGGACTGACCAACTTGTCGGTTGTGACGGGACGTGTCGAGAATCTGCACCCCGGCGTGGAAGTCCCAGGTCTTTTCGACGTAATCGTGTCGCGCGCGTTCGCAGAGCTCTCTGACTTCGTTACACTTGCGCGTCATCTGGTTGCCGGCAACGGCCGCATCTGGGCGATGAAAGGAATCAGGCCGGACGCCGAGATTGCTCGCCTTCCCGCCGACACGAAAGTCTGCTATATCGAACGTCTCCGCGTGCCCATGCTCGACGCCGAGCGCCACCTGATCGAAATTGAAATCGGAGCGGCCCCACATTGAACACTGCAGTCGACATCTCTCGCGCACCTGAAATCCAGTCAGGAAAGAAGGGACACATCACGTTGGCAAAAATCTTTTGCGTCGCGAACCAGAAGGGCGGCGTCGGAAAGACGACGACAGCAGTCAACCTCGCGGCGAGTCTGGCGGCGCTCGATCAGCGCGTCTTGCTGGTCGACCTGGACCCGCAGGGCAACGCCACCATGGGCAGTGGCGTCGACAAAGCCGCCGTCGAGAACACCGTGTACGACGTACTGGTCAACGGGGTGACGGTGGTTGAAGCGCGTACGCGTACGGCCGCGGTCGGCTACGACGTCTTGCCGGCTAACCGCGAACTGGCGGGTGCAGAGGTGGAACTGGTCGGCGTGGAAAGCCGCGAACGCGTGCTGCGTAAGGCTTTGACTGAAGTCGAAGCCGATTACGATTTCATCCTCATCGATTGCCCGCCGGCTTTGTCGTTACTCACGCTGAACGGTTTGTGCGCCGCTCACGGCGTGGTTATCCCGATGCAGTGCGAGTATTTCGCGCTGGAGGGACTGTCCGACCTCGTCAACACGATCAAGCAGGTTCACGCGAATCTCAACCGCGACCTGAAGGTGATCGGATTGTTGCGCGTCATGTTCGATCCGCGCATTACGTTGCAGCAACAGGTATCGGATCAACTGAAACAGCATTTCGGTGACAAGCTCTTCGACGTTGTCATTCCCCGCAATGTCCGTCTGGCCGAAGCGCCGAGTTACGGTTTGCCGGGTGTCGTGTTTGACCGGGCGTCGCGTGGCGCGCAGGCGTATATCCAGTTCGGTACGGAAATGATCGAGCGCGTACGCGCGCTTTAACGGACACAGCGTCAAGATGGCAGAACGAGGAAGCAAGATGAACGCAACGATGAAGAAGAAGGGCCTTGGGCGCGGTCTGGAGGCCCTGCTGGGCGGAAGCTCGGATATCACCGAGGCCGTGCGCAGTGAAGGCCTGCCGAACGTTCTACGCCTCGACTCGATGCAAGCCGGCAAGTATCAGCCGCGTACGCGAATGGACGAAGGCGCGCTGCAGGAACTCGCGGCCAGCATCCGGGCGCAGGGTGTGATGCAGCCGATCCTCGTGCGTTCCATTGGCGACGACCGGTACGAAATCATTGCCGGCGAGCGGCGCTTCCGGGCGGCGAAATTGGCTGGCCTTGAAGAAGTGCCGGTGCTGGTGAAGAACGTGCCGGATCAGGCCGCTGCGGCCATGGCGCTGATCGAAAACATCCAGCGCGAGGATTTGAATCCGCTGGAAGAAGCGCAGGGCATTCAGCGTCTGCTCGATGAATTCGATTTCACGCACGAGCAGGCGGCCGAATCGGTCGGGCGTTCGCGTAGTGCCGTATCGAATTTGCTGCGCCTGCTGAACCTGGCTACGCCGGTTCAAACCATGCTGCTCGCGGGCGATCTTGACATGGGCCACGCCCGTGCGCTGCTTGCCGTCGATGCCGCCACGCAGATCCAGTTGGCCAACCAGGTGGTCAACAAGCGCATGTCAGTGCGTGAGACCGAGAAGCTGGTTTCATCGACGACCAAGGAAGTGCCCGCTACGAAAGCGCGCGTCGCGCACGATGGTGGCCGCGACACGCGTCGGCTCGAAGAGGAGTTGTCCGATCTGCTGTCGGCGAACGTGAAGATCAAGATGGGCGGGCGAGGGCGCGGCAAGTTGCAGATCGATTTCGGCGATCTCGATGCGCTCGAGGGCATTTTGGGACGGCTACGCACGGGCGCCGTCAATGGCAAAGCGGTGACCACGGACAATACCTCCGCAGCGCAGGCATAAGTCTCGATGCAATCGCCCGCGGACTCCAAACGCTTGCGAACGAATCCTTTGGCGAAAGCGTGGGCGCTCGTCACCAAAGAACCCGTGCTCGCGATCCTGCTGGTCGCGCTCATCGCGCTGCAGGTACTGCATCCCAAGCCGTGGGCATCGTTACCCGCGTTGATCGACTGGCAGACCGTGCTGACGCTTGCCGGCTTGCTGATGTTGACCAAAGCGGTGGAACTGTCGGGCTTCCTGATGTGGATGGCGCACCGCGTTGTGCATCGAATTCATGGTGAACGCGGCCTGGCGTTTCTGCTGATCGGTCTCGCCGCAGCACTCTCGACCTTGCTTACCAATGACGTCGCGCTGTTCGCCGTCGTGCCTTTGACCTTGTCGCTGCATAAACTCGCGCCGCTTCCCATCAAGCGGCTGGTGATCTTCATCGCGATCGCTGTGAATGCGGGGTCGATCCTGACGCCGCTCGGTAACCCGCAGAACCTGTTCCTCTGGCAGACGAGTGGCGTGTCCTTCGGCGGGTTCGTGTGGGCGTTGCTGCCGTTGTGCGCGGCGCTCATGGTGATGCTTTACGCGCTGGCCGCGGTGATGTTCCACAACAAGCCGCTCGATCTTTCCGGCGATACCGAAGCGCATTCCGTCGATATCCCGCTCTGCACGGTAGCGGGCATTGCGTTCATCGCGTTCGTGGTTCTCGCCGACGCGCATTACGCCGGCATCGGCTTGGCCGCCGTCGCAGTAGGTTTCCTGTTGTGGCGACGTCAGGTCGTGCTGAAGATCGACTGGTTGCTGCTGCTGATCTTCGTGCTGATGTTTATCGTGCTGCGCAGCGTGGCCGCATTGCCGTCGGTGCATCACGCCATAGCAAGTCTTGGCCTCAATTCGCCATTCAAGGCGTACGCGGCCGGCGCGGTGTTGTCCCAGGGAATCAGCAATGTGCCGGCAGCGATCATGCTCGCGGAGTTTTCGAAAGACTGGCGAGCGCTGGCGTTCGGTGTGAGTGTCGGGGGATTTGGCATCGCGATTGGTTCACTTGCCAATCTGATTGCCGTTCGACTATCGGGAGAGCGCGGCATGTGGGGGCCGTTTCATCTCATCTCCATTCCATTCTGGATCGTCGCAGCGGCTGTTGGAGCCTGGCTCGTTTGATCAGATCAAAATGGTGCGGCGCACGCAATGCGATTCGTGTCCTGCTGAAAAACGACGTGAAACCACCGCACATCCGGCGTTAATCAAACTCGTTGTCCGTACAATCGAAATCTCCTTTCAGAGACGTGTTTTTGAGCCTCGTCTGCTTGATTTTTGATGGCCCTAAGCTATTGAATCTGTGACAACAATCGCTTACAATCCCCCGGATTTATCAGCTTGGCGACTCCGAAAGCGCACCGTAAGTATGTGGTTGAATCCAGCCACGAACGGGCGGCAAATGCGCAGGTTGTAACTGACTTTAGTGAGATGTGTGATGGCGGTGCGAGAGCAGGATCGAGCGCCGGAAGGCGGGCAAGATGGGCGCGATTCACGCCATGCCGCTGATTTGACCGGACACAAGACGTCCGGTTCAACGCCCAACACCACTTCTTCTGGTCAGTCGCGCCACGCGTCGGATCATCCATTCGACGATTCGTGGGACGCTGAAGCACAAGATAACAAAACTGTTCCGCTGACGCGGGCAGAGGCGGAGACGCTGTTTGGTCCTGAAGTAAGTCGTTCCTCGCGTGTCACGCCGTTCAAGGTGGTGGCGGCGCAAATGGTTTTGTCCCTGTGTGCGACGTTGGCATGGTGGCTGTTCTACAGTCCACCGGGCGCTGCTGCGCTGTCCGCGTTCCTCGGGGGAGCGATTTGCTGGGTGCCGAGCGGATTGTTCGCGGCACGTCTGAAAGCGAAGAGCGGCGCTGAAACTGTCGCAAGCTGGATGATCGGCGAAGCAATGAAGATGGGCGCGACCATCGCCATGTTCGTGGCAATCGCGTACGGTTTCAAAGGCGTGCTGTGGGTGCCGCTGCTGGTGACGTACCTGATCGCGTTAAAGACGTACTGGATCGCGATGGCTTGGAAGTAAGGCGCGCTGCATGGTGCACGAGGTGCACGACGAGGTGCGCGACATAAGACGCCTCGTAGCCTTGACGCGGCAGGTAAGTGACGTACCAACGGTAACAGAGCAAATTAATACGTGCGGAGTCCGTCTCCTGCACGCGGGCCCGTGCCCTACGAACCGCCCAAGAGATGGCGGATCGAGGATCACGCGGGCGGCGGAAGATTTTCGACAATTTGGGTGGCTTTAAAGTTATGGCAGCTAGCGAAGGAACGCACGCGATGGATCCGTCGGAGTACATCGCGCACCACTTGCAGAATCTTTCCACGTCCTCGCAGACGTCGATTTTCGATATCCACGTCTGGAATCTCGACACGCTTTTCTGGTCGATTCTCTGCGGTCTCGCCACCATCCTGATTCTCGGGTTGGCGGCTCGCAAAGCGACCTCCGGCGTGCCGGGCCGCTTCCAGTGCGCGATCGAGATGCTGGTCGAGATGGTGGAAGACCAGTCGAAGTCGATGGTCCATGGTAGCCGCCGTTTCATCGCCCCGCTCGCTCTCACGGTATTCGTGTGGGTTGCGCTCATGAATTCGCTCGACTTCATCCCGGTTGACCTGCCCACGCGCGTGATCGGCTGGCTGGGTCTGTCGGAGACGTTCCCGCATATGCGCATCGTCCCGACGGCTGACCTGAACGGCACGCTGGGCATTGCTATCGGCGTGTTCGTTCTGATGATTTACTACAACTTCAAGATCAAGGGCGTTGGCGGCTTCGTGCACGAACTGCTGTCCGCTCCGTTCGGCGCGCATCCGCTGCTGTGGATCCCGAACCTTGCACTCAACATTATCGAGTTCGTCGCCAAGACGGTTTCCCTCGGCATGCGGCTGTTCGGCAACATGTACGCAGGCGAACTGTTGTTCCTGCTGATCGCGTTGCTCGGCAGCATGTGGCACTTCGGCGCGGACGCCTCTGTGCTTGGCTTTTTGGGCCACGTAGTTGCAGGGACGGTTTGGGCGATCTTCCACATTCTGATCGTGCTGCTGCAGGCGTTTATTTTCATGATGCTGACGCTGGTGTATCTCGGCCAGGCCCATGACTCGCACTAAGCCGCACCAAGTAGCTAAATCAGGCAGCAGGGAAGGCTCACAGTAGTTCGGTAAAACGCTGCAGAACACCGCAGCGAAAGAACGTAACAGTGACCAAAAGTCAGCAGAATCGTATCGAGTTTCAATTTTTAATAATCTAAGTTCCAAAGTCTTTTTCACATAGGAGTAGTCATGAACGCTTTCATCGCCAACATCCAGGGTCTGACCGCCATCGGTATCGGCATCATCATCGGCCTGGGTGCAAT
>Ga0302308_10001908_pt1 | contig 16913 bp, 8 predicted proteins | sample III_Palsa_E3_3_FD_200531 | JGI IMG/M metagenome (GOLD analysis project Ga0302308, IMG submission 200531) | Peat permafrost microbial communities from Stordalen Mire near Abisko, Sweden - III_Palsa_E3_3 | ecosystem: Environmental > Terrestrial > Soil > Palsa > Peat permafrost | place: Sweden... | reverse complement strand
CGCGCCTGTTTTACAATAGGGATAGGGTTAAGAAATTCAGGGGAGAAGACTGGTCGACCATGATCATCCGGTTTGCTCAGGTACGTAACAAGGACCCAATCAAGAAAACGGCTAATAGCGTTGTTCAATTTGACAGACCAATGCCCTTGCTCGGTAAAAGCCTCGGAATAAAAGTCCGGAATTACTTGCTCGCGATTAAAGAACCAACCGGGTTCAGCCTGAATCCCAAAGGTAGGGTTCAGCATGTAGCGCTTAAAAAAGATTCTTAACCCACAGATGATGTGGTCACGCCCCTCATCTTTCGTATCTATATAGGCGGTCACGTACTCGCGCCAAGTTTCCCAATGCATTCCGTGATCGCGTGTGATCCATTTATAGGTCACGTCATGGCCGTCAGCATGACGCTTGTTTACCTTCATTTTTGGCATGGTCCTGTCATCAGTGCAGGTGATGCTCGCTTAGGTTAGATAGCTTCAAACTTATTGGAATGTTTGGAATGGAGATTATTTTCGTTTCCCAGAAAGTTTAGGAGTTGGTCCAGACAGGAGTCCGTCCGGATCCGAATCTGAAAATCTCGACTCCATCAATGAGTGGAACTCGGTACGATTGTCTTTAGTTTTCGAGATGGATTCGACGTCGCCAAGCCGCTTTTTAGCTGCATTGAGCATCTCGGAGACTTTTGCTTGAGATGCTCGCGTGTAAGGCTCTTGTGAAATCAAAGAGCAGTGGTGCAAAATTTTTTGAATAGCGACTGGCGGCATCGAAATATCGGTCAGATACTGACCCATTGCATGTCTATGCCCGTGGGGCGTCGTTCCCCCTGCCTTCGATGGTTGCAGCCCGATCCTTTCAACGGCGCGTCGATGAGCCTGCTTAAAGGCGCCGATGCGATAAGGGCCGCCAGCAGATCGCAGGTTGCGTTGCCCTTTCTTTAACCCGATGAAGGCAAATGGGTGTGAGCACTGATACAGAGATCTTTCGGCCAGCCATATCTTCCAAAGAGAGAGAAATATACGTGCATAATCGGGCGATCGCCAAATAACCGACATCGAATGAGTCTTGCCCGAGTCCATCAGATTGCCTTTCCAACCGGCAAATTCCGCATCGCCGCGCTGGTTGCGAGGCAGTAGCCTGTACTTGCCTGCGAGATATTCCTGGCGGTTCCTAGCGGGCTTTCCTGATGCGTCCCTCCAATCATCCGGCGCTGTGCCAAGCGATGGATGATAAATGCGGACAACTGCTTGTGTGGAGTCTTCAGGATGCGCGTACACGTCGTGCACGTATAAATGGAAACATTCGCTAAGCCTTAGACCCGCGCCGTGCATCAGTAGAGAGATCAACCCATCACGAGCGTTGATGCGCAGCATGGGATCAGTAATTCCAGAAGCTCCTCTGCGAATAAAGCCCTTTAATAATAGATCTTCAAAAGACTTGTCGGGGAAACTAGGGGGCATGTCCCCATGCGAGATCTTTTGTACGCGTCGCCTAGTAGTCATTCGAACTACCGGATCGCTCTCATATGGCTTCTTACGAATATGCCCCAGAAATGCGCGTCGACGTAAATGCTCGAAGGCGGCCATCGCTAACGTGTGTTCGTATTTCGAAGGACTCGGATCTGCAGGATTATATGACTCCGCTAAACCCGCCTTGACTAGATCGTCGGATAGGCCTGTCAGGAGTTGAAGAATATTATTTGCGTTGCGCGTTCTACGAGGCTTCCAATACAAAAAGCTTGGATCAAGACCTGTATCTGGATTAATTGTTCCGTTGTACAGAGCTTGCGCAAAGTTATTGAAAAGTTCGGAGCCATTACGAAATACACAGACGTTGACCGTGGAGTATTCGAGCAACAGGTGGGCGCTCCAAGTTACTTTTTCGCACCAAGAAAGGCTGCGGCAGTGCAAATTTTTTTTAACGTATCGTAGGACTGACAGCACTGGGCCGTCCCGGCTAAGCAGTACTGGAATATAGGATACGGAACCAGTGTTATCTGATATCAGCTTGGCGTAGACGCGCACTAAACCGGTCAATTTCAGACCTCCAAGGACGCAAGCATTTCTTTCTTCGGACGGAGATGCTTTGTCAACAGTTAGTCCAGAAAAATATATCGAGCTACGGCCCGGCTTTTGATTTCGACTCGAACTACAGGCCAATCATACGACTTAGTCAGCTTCCACCCAAACCAGAAATTCGCTTAACGATCAAGGCTGTATGCTTTATGCAGGTGAAACCCAGCAGAATGCGGTCCGCGCCGGGTGTACCCGTCTATGACGCTTTTTCCAACGAAAAGACTGCTCTCTGAAAAGCGTCTCCCTGGAGCGTGCAGCCGATTCTTCGATTTTGACGCTACAGCGCGCGCTGATCTGCCGTCCGGCTCTGCGTCCCTTCTAAAGACCGATTTAGTGTTGGAGCCATCAAAGTACTCAGAACTTCGGGAGGCCGTTTCGTTATGCTGAACGCCAAATCCCGCCGGCCGACGACTTTTTCTTATGCCACGCATTCTTGTGATCGAGGACGATGACGTCACGGCCCGCGAAATTGCCGCGGAATTGACCGCTCATGGCATGGAGGTCGACCGTATTGCCGATGGCGGCGAAGGCCTGGTGCGTGCGGTTGATCCGCGCTACGACGCTATCACCCTCGATCTCATGCTGCCCGGCCTGGACGGCCTGAGCGTCGTGACCCAGCTGCGCGCGCAGGGTGTGACGACGCCGGTGCTGATGATCAGCGCGCTCAGCGATGTGGACGAGCGCGTGCGTGGGCTGCGAGCCGGTGGTGACGATTATCTGACCAAGCCCTTTGCGCCCGACGAAATGCTGGCGCGGGTCGAGGTATTGCTGCGTCGGCACCGTCCGCAGGTGCGGCAGACGATATTGTCGGTCGCTGATCTGGAGCTGGATCTCGTGCGGCACGTAGCGCGTCGGGCTGACAAGGAGCTCTCGCTGCTGCCGACCGAATTCAAGCTGCTCGAATTCCTGATGCGTCACGCCGGGCAGGTGCTCACCCGCACGATGATTTTCGAAACCGTCTGGGGGTTTCATTTCGACCCCGGCACCAATCTGATTGACGTGCACATCGGCCGCCTGCGCCGAAAAATCGATACCGCCGGATTGGTGCCGTTGATCCGGACGGCGCGTGGTTCGGGGTACAGCCTTGCGCAGACTGACTGACAGCTGGCGCTCGACCACGGCGCGTCTGATCCTGATTTACGGCGTTTTCTTCGCGCTGTGGGGTGGCCTGGTGATCGGGCTTATCTACTGGCAGGCCGCAAGCTATCTCGGTCGGGTTTCCAATGACCTGATCGGGCGCCAGGCGACGTATTTCTCGATGCTCGACGAGCGCACGCGCCTGCATGCGCTGGACGATTACGACACGCTGGAAACGCGCCGGCTGAATGCGTGGGGCGTATTCGACGCGCAGGGGCGCTACCTGTCGGGAACCATCACCACCTTGCCACCAAAGCTGCCGATCAATGGCTCGGTGGCCTTGCTGCCACGCGGCGTATCGCGCAACGACAACAGCAACAGCAGCGATGACCACGGCCGTGTGCGTGCCGCCGCGGTGCGCCTGCAGGACGGTCGCATCCTGCTCATCACGCGCGATACCAGCATCGTCGATCGCATCGGCACCATCATTATCCGAGCGCTGCTGTGGGGATTGTCGCTGGCGGTGGTGCCGGGCCTGCTGGGCGGACTGTTGCTCAGCCGTGGCCCGTGGCGTCGCGTGAATGCCATTCGCGAGGCGACGCTGCCGATCATGCAGGGCAACTTGGCTTCGCGGCTGCCGGTGGGGCGACGCGGTGACGAACTCGACATGCTGGCCGGCATCGTCAATGCGATGCTCGACGAGATCGAGCGGCTGCTTGGTGAAGTCAAAGGCGTTTGCGACAACATCGCGCATGACCTGCGCACGCCGCTGACCCGCTTGCGCGCGCGGATCTATCGCCTACAGCAGCAGTTTGACGAGGGCAGCGAGGAGCATGCGGTGCTCGACGCCTGCATGATCGACACAGATGCGCTGCTCGGTCGTTTTCGGGCGCTGCTGCGCATTTCCGAACTGGAAAACCAGCAGCGCCGGGTCGGCTTCGATCACGTGGATCTGGCGGAAGTCCTGCGTGAAGTTCATGCCCTGTATCTGCCACTGGCCGAGGATCGCGGCCAGCAGCTGCAGCTCGAATTGCCGGCGCTGCCGACCATCCACGCCGACCGGCATCTGCTGCTGGAGGCATTCAGCAACCTGGTGGCCAACGCGCTCAAGTTCACGCCACCGGGCGGGCGGGTCGAAATTCGCGCGCGCCCTGCAGCCGACGGCCCGTGGGTGGATATCAACGACAGCGGGCCAGGCATTCCGCCGGACCAGCGCGATGCGGTAATCCGGCGCTTCTACCGAACCGAAAGCAGCCGCAGCACGCCCGGCTCGGGTCTGGGTTTAAGCATCGTCAACGCCATCGCTCGGCTGCACGGCTATACGCTGGAAATCGCCGGAAGCGAGCGGGGCGCTCGCCTGAGCCTGCACTGCCTCGAAGAACGGGTCGCGTGAAGGAGCCAATACACGCCGCTTGCTAGATTTACCACCGTCTGATTATTTGCCACCAAGAGCCGCCTAAGCACCTGCGACGCCCCGCATGAAAATATCTTCATGCCCGGGATCGGTGGAGGAAAGGCGCCGCATGGCAAAATTCGCTGCTACGCAACATAACCGCGGGATACTTCATGCAGGCCCTTGTGCGGATCGCGCTATCGCGACCCTACACCTTCGTAGTACTGGCGTTGTTGATCCTTATCATCGGCCCGCTGTCGGCGATGCGTACGCCGACCGACATCTTTCCCGACATCAATATCCCGGTGATCGCCGTGGTTTGGCAGTACACCGGTCTGCCACCCGATCAGATGGAGGGCCGCATCACGTCGCCCTACGAGCGGGTGCTGACCACCACGGTCAACGACATCGAACACATCGAGTCGAAATCGATTGCCGGCTTCGGCATCGTCAAAATCTTTTTTCAGCCGACGGTGAACGTGGCGACGGCCAACGCGCAGGTAACGGCGGTATCGCAAACCCTGCTCAAGCAATTGCCGGCGGGCTCCACTCCGCCGCTGATCCTCAACTACAGCGCCTCCACCGTGCCAATTCTGCAGCTGGCGCTTTCCGGCAAGGGGCTGACCGAGCAGAACCTAGGCGATCTGGCGCTGAACATCCTGCGGCCGCAGCTGGTATCCGTGCCCGGCGCGGCCGTTCCGCTTCCCTACGGCGGCAAGACGCGCCAGGTACAGATCGACGTCGACCCATCCGCCCTGCAGTCGCACGGTCTTTCGGCCAACGACGTGGCCAATGCGCTGGCGGCGCAGAACCTGATCACGCCGATCGGCACGCAGAAAATCGGTGACTTCGAATACACCTTGCAACTCAACAATGCGCCCGGCGAACTGGAAGGCTTGGCCAACCTGCCGGTGAAGATGGTTAACGGCACGACCATCTACATCCGCGACGTGGCACATGTGGTGGATGGCGCGCCGCCGCAGACCAACGTCGTGCACGTCAACGGCAGCCGCTCCGTGCTGATGAGCGTGCTGAAAAACGGCTCCGCTTCCACCCTGGCCATCGTCGCCGGTATCCAGCAGCGGCTTGAAGATGCCAAGGCCACGCTGCCGGACAGCCTCAAGGTCGCGCAGATCGGCGATCAGTCGATCTTTGTGCGCGCCGCAATCACCGGCGTGGCGCGCGAAGGCATCATCGCGGCGGCCTTGACCAGCCTGATGATTCTGCTGTTCCTCGGCAGCTGGCGTTCGACCGTGATCATTGCGGTATCGATTCCGCTGGCGATCCTGTCCTCCATCGCGGCGCTGTCGGCGATCGGCGAAACGCTCAACATCATGACCCTGGGTGGTCTGGCGCTGGCCGTCGGCATCCTGGTCGACGACGCCACGGTGACCATCGAAAACATCAACTGGCATCTGGAGCAGGGCAAGCAGGTGGAGGAGTCGATCCTCGACGGCGCCGCGCAGATTGTGACCCCGGCGTTCGTCTCGCTGCTTTGTATCTGCATCGCGTTCGTGCCGATGTTCTTCCTCGACGGTGTGGCGCGCTACCTGTTTGTGCCGATGGCCGAGTCGGTGATTTTCGCAATGATCGCGTCGTTCATTTTGTCGCGCACCCTTGTGCCGACGATGGCGAAATACCTGCTGCACCCGCACGTTGGCGACGACGGCCAGCACCACGAGGTGAAGGCGACGCGCAATCCGCTGGTCCGTTTTCAGCGGGCCTTCGAAGCGCGTTTCGAGAAAGTGCGATCGAGCTATCACGGTCTGCTGGCGCTGGCGATGGCGCATCAGAAAATCTTCGTGATCGGCTTCATGACCTTCGTGGTGCTGTCGTTCGCGCTGGTGCCCACGCTGGGGCGCAACTTTTTCCCCGACGTGGATGCGGGTGCGATCCTGATGCATGTGCGTGCGCCGATCGGCACGCGTCTGGAACAGAGCGCGAAGCTGTTCGCCAGCGTCGAACAGAGCGTCAAGCGGATCATTCCTGCCAGCGAGCTGGGTACCGTGGTCGACAACATCGGTCTCAACAGCAGCGGCATCAACAACACCTATAACAACTCCGGCACCATCGGCGAGCAGGATGGCGACATCCAGATCGCGTTGAACGAAGGTCATCATCCGACGCCCGAGTACGTGCGCCAGATGCGCGAAACCTTGCCGCGCGAATTTCCGGGCGTGACCTTCTCGTTTCCTCCAGCCGACATCGTCAGCCAGATCCTGAACTTTGGGTCGCCGGCGCCGGTCGACCTGCAGATTCGCGGCGCCAAGCTGCCGGCCAATTTCAAATATGCCGTCACGCTGCTGCGCGATATCAAGCGCATTCCCGGCATCGCCGACGCGCGCCTGCAGGAGTCGCAGGCCAACCCGGGTTTCAACATCAATGTGGATCGCACGCAGGCGCAGCTGCTTGGCATCACCGAGCGCGATGTCACCAACAGCCTCGTGGTGAATCTGGCCGGTTCCGGCCAGGTGGCGCCGACGTACTGGCTCAATCCGGACAATGACATTTCGTATCCGATCGTGTTGCAGACGCCGCAGTACTCGCTGCCGTCGCTCGCGTCGCTAAGCAATCTGTCGATCACCGGCACTAACGGCAATTCGCAGGTGCTCGGCGGACTGGCCACAATCAGTCGGCAGACCAGCGATGCGGTGATGGATCAATACAATATTTCGCCGGTGGTGCAGATTTTCGCGACCACGCAGGATCGCGATCTCGGCGGCGTGGCGGCCGATATTCAGAAGGTCATCGATAATCACGCCAAGGAGTTGCCCAAAGGCTCGCACGTCGAGCTGCTCGGCCAGGTCAAGACGATGAACAGCGCGTTTTCCGGACTGCTGTTCGGCCTGCTCGGCGCGATGCTGCTGATCTATCTCTTGATCGTGGTCAACTTCCAGTCGTGGGCCGATCCGTTCGTGATCATCACGGCATTGCCTGCCGCGCTGGCCGGCATCGTGTGGATGCTGTTCATCACGCACACCGCGCTGTCGGTGCCCGCACTCACCGGCGCCATCATGTGCATGGGCGTGGCCACGGCCAACTCGATCCTGGTGGTGAGCTTCTGCCGCGAGCGCCTGTTCGATCACGGTAGCTCGGTCGAGGCTGCGCTGGAAGGTGGCTTCGTGCGCTTCCGTCCGGTGCTGATGACCGCGCTGGCGATGATCATCGGCATGGCGCCGATGGCGCTTGGACTCGGCGAAGGCGGCGAGCAGAATGCGCCGCTCGGTCGCGCCGTAATCGGTGGCCTGATCTTCGCGACAACCGCTACGCTTTTCTTCGTGCCCGTGGTCTTCAGCATCATCCACGCGCATTACGTCCACAAACCTGATCCGGCGCCCGCCTCCGGAGAGCACGCCCATGTCTGAGTCGAACTCAACGTTTCCCAAGCCCACCTTGCCCTCGCATCGCGGGGTCCGGCTAGTTGGGATCATCGCGCTGGTGGTGGTGATCATCGTGGTGATCATCGGCCTGGCGACGCGCGTCTTCGCGGCGCGCCATCTGAAGACCTGGACCGACGACCAGACCATACCCACGGTCAATGTGGCCACGCCCGAAAGCAAGGGCGCCGGTGCACCGCTCGAACTGCCCGGCCGCATCGAGGCGTTCACGCAGGCGCCGATGTACGCGCGCGTCGGCGGTTACCTCAAGTCGTGGAAAGTCGATATCGGCGGCAAGGTCAAAGCAGGCCAGCTGCTGGGCGAAATCGACACCCCCGATCTGGACCAGCAGCTGCTGCAGGCCAAGGCGGATCTGGCCAGCGCGCAGGCCAACGAAGCGCTCGCCCAGACCACCGCCAAACGCTGGCAGGCGATGCTGGCGTCCGACTCGGTCGCCAAGCAGGACGTGGATGAGAAGACCGGCGATTACACCGCCAAGCGCGCGCTTGCCAATGCGGCCAAAGCCAACGTCGATCGTATCGAGGCGACCAAGGGCTATACGCGCATCGTGGCACCGTTCGACGGCATCGTGACGGCGCGTAATACCGACGTCGGCGCCTTGATCAACGAGGGCAGCACCGGCGGCGGTCAGCCGCTGTTCGTGGTCTCCGACGTGAGCAAGCTGCGCGTCTACGTGCAGGTGCCGCAGACATATGTGCCGTCGATTCCTGCCGGCGCCACGGCCGAACTTACCGTGCCGGAATACCCGGGCCGCACGTTCACCGCCAAGGTCGATGCCTCGTCGCAGGCGGTCAACGCCGGCTCGGGCAGCACCTTGCTGCAGCTGTCGGTCGACAACGCCGACGGCAAGCTGATGCCGGGCAGCTTCACCAATGTGCGCTTCAAGCTGGACGCCAACGCGGCCGGTCTGCGCGTGCCGGCCAGCGCACTGATCTTCGACGCGAGCGGCCTGCATCTGGCCACCGTGGGCGGCGACAACAAGGTGACGTTCAAGGCCGTCACCATCCGGCATGACTACGGCAAGACCGTGGAAATCGGTTCGGGTCTTGCCGCTGATGATCGCGTCATCGACAGCCCGCCCGACGGCCTGGTCAACGGCGACCAGGTCAAGATCGCCGAGCCCCAGGCCAAGGGCAAGCCCGATGCCAAGGCCTGAGATGACGACTCGCTCCACATGGCCATCGATTACGCGGCACCGTCTTGCGCCGCTCGCGCTGAGCATCGCCCTGGCGGGTTGCTCGCTGGCGCCTGCCTACAAGGTGCCAGCGGTACCCGTGGCACCGGCTTATCAGAACGGCTCGTCCAGCAATGCGGCTGATGCAGGTAACGACAGCCTCTGGCAGGCGGCGCAGCCGTCGGACCGGCAGCCGCGCGATCACTGGTGGCAGGTCTATCACGACACGGCGCTCGATCAGCTGCAGCAGCGGCTGATCGCCAACAACGCCGACCTCGCGGCGGCGCTGGCGCATTACCGCCAGGCGCAGGCGTTCGACCTGCAGTCGCGCTCGGCGCTGTTTCCCACGGTCAGCACCAACGCCGACGGTGAGCGCGATCGTGAGTCCGATACCAAGCCGCTGCGTGGCGCTACCTCGCCGGCCGACTACAACTCGTTCACCGTCGGTGCCCAGGTCGATTATGAAATCGACCTGTGGGGCCGCGTGCGCAATACCGTGGAAGCGGCCAGGGACGAGACGCTGGCGGCGAATGCCGACCTAGCCTCCGCCCAGCTCAGCCTGCAGACGCAACTGGTCGACAACTACATCCAGCTGCGCGGGCTCGATCAGCAGATCGCGCTGTACCAGCAAAGCATCGATGCGTTTCAAAAGGCGTTGAAGCTGACCCAGACCCTGCACGATGGCGGCATCGTCTCCGGGCTGGACGTGTCGCGCGCGCAGAGCGAGCTGTCCTCGACCAAGTCCTTGTGGTCGCAGTCGCAGGCGCAGCGTGCGTTGATCCAGGATGCGATTGCCGTGCTGGTGGGCGATTCCGCCAGCAGCTTCAAGCTGGCCGCACAAACCGACACCCTTACGCTGCCAACCGTGCCGGTCGGTGTGCCGACCACACTGCTGCAGCGTCGCCCGGATATCGCCGCGGCCGAGCGCCGCGTGGCCGAAGCCAACGCGCAGATCGGCATTGCGCGCGCCGCCTATTTCCCGTCGCTCACGCTGAGTGCGCAGGGCGGCTTCCAGAGCGATCGATATCCGAGTCTGTTCACCGCGCCCAACCATTTCTGGGCGATCGGCCCGTCGCTGTTCGAAACCATCTTCGACGGCGGCAAGCGCAAGGCTGGCGTGCGCGCCGCCAAGGCCGCCACCGACGAAGCCGGCGCAAAATATCGCGGCATCGTGCTGAACGCATTCGCGCAGGTCGAAGACAACCTCGCCCAGATCGATCACATCGGCGTCGCCAAGGCCGACCAGAAGGATGCCGCCGACGCGGCGCAGCACTCCGTGGATCTGGCCACCGATCAGTACAAGGCCGGCGCTGTCGGTTATCTCGACGTGGTACAGGCCCAGGCCACCGCGCTCGACGCGCAGCGCACCCTGCTCAGCCTCGACACCAACCAGCTGCGCGCCAGCGTGCAGCTGATCAAGGCGCTCGGCGGCGGCTGGTCGACCGGCGACATGACGATCGGCAAACGCTAGTCCCGTCGGGATGATGATCGTTTAGCCGTCTGAACGGCTAAACGGTCTGATCGAAAATAGTCCTCTCGCCTCAGCGCGGCGACAGCCTGCTGTGGCCGAGCGCAATGCCCTTCAGCACATTCAGCGCCTGTGACAGCTCGTAATCATCGGTCGCCAGTTTGGTGGCGGCCACGCTGCCGTCGTTGTTGATGTCGCCGCCAATGCTCTTGTCTTCATTGGCCATGTGATTGGGCAGATCGGATTCCGCGCTGATCAACGAGGCCGGGCTGTCGGCTTTTTTCACGGTGAGGTCGGCCAGCGCGATATCGGGCTTGATGCCTTCGGCCTGGATCGAAGTGCCGTTCGGCGTGTAGTAGCGCGCGGTGGTGATCTTCACGGCATGGTCGGCGTCCAGCGGCAGCACGGTCTGCACCACGCCTTTGCCGAAGGTGCGCTGGCCCATCAGCAGGGCGCGGTGATTGTCCTTCAAGGCGCCAGAAACGATCTCGGCGGCTGAGGCTGTGCCGTTGTTGGTGAGCAGCACGATCGGTGCGCCGTTGAGCAGGTCGCCGGGATGCGCGCTGAAGCTGATATTGGAATCCTGCAGACGGCCGCGCGTGCTGACGATGACGCCGCTATCGAGAAAATCATCACTGACCGCGACGGCGGCGGTCAGCAAGCCGCCGGGATTGTTGCGCAGGTCGAGCACGGCGCCTTTCTGCGGGCCGTTCTTCTTGATCAGCTCGCCGAGTTTCTTGTCGAGATCGCCCGCGGTGTCGTCCTGAAACTGGCTGATGCGGATGTAGGCGTAGCCAGGATCCAGCTCACGCACCTTGATGCTGCTGACGGCGATGGTTTCGCGCACCAGATGCATGTCAATCAGCTTGTCGCTTTTGGCATGCACGATGGTCAGCTCGATCTTGCTGCCGGGCTTGCCGCGCAGCTTGGCGTACATTTCATCGATGTTTTCGGAGTTGATCACGGTGCCGTCGATCTTGACGATGACGTCGCCGGCCAAAATGCCCGCACGCGATGCCGGCGTGTCGTCGATCGGGGAAACGATGCGCAGCGCGTCGGTGTCTTCGAGCACCTCGATACCGAGGCCGCTGTACTGGCCGGTGGTGTCTTCGTTGAGCTGGGCCAGGCCGTCCTTGTCGAGATATTCGCTATGCGGATCGAGTCCGCTGAGCATGCCGGAGATGGCCGCCTTCATCAGCGTCTTGTTGTCGACTTTTTCCACATACGCCTGCTTCACCACTTCGTAGACGCGGGCGAAGTTGCGGATGTCATCCAGATCGACCTGGTCGGTGCTCGAGCTGGCGCTGGCAGGCAGTGCACTGCTGCTCGAGGCAGGAATGTCGGTGGGCGCCGCGCCGCTCGTGCTGGCGGCGGCGGGTGCCGTTTGTGCCTGGGCGATTGGCAGCGCCAGCAGCAAGGGCAACAGGGCAAGCGGTGGGCGGAACGAACGACGCATGGACTAACTCCGTGAAACAGATAGACGCCGCACCGCAGTTCGACGAAAAGTAGATAGACACTGGGACAAACAAACGCTGCAGTAATTCATCCCGAAAAAATCATCCAATAACTCATCCTAGCCTGCGATGCCATGCGGCTGGCGTCAACGGCGCTGGCTGAGCCAGCTGCGCGGGTCGACCGGCTGGTTGTCCCGGCGCAGTTCAAAGTACACCCCGGTGTTGACGCCGGTGGTCGGGCTGGCGGTACCCACCGCTGCACCGGCCTCGACCTGATCGCCCACGCCGTGCAGCAGGGTTTCGTTGTTGCCGTACATGCTGAGCCAGCCGTTGCCGTGGTTGACGATCAGCAGCATGCCGTAGCCGCGCAGGAAGCCGGCGTAGATCACCCGGCCGCGCGCCACTGCATGGATTTCGCTGCCGCCCGCTGCCTTGATCAGCACGCCGTTGCCAAAGCTGTTGACCACGCCACTGGCTGGCCACGGCAGATCGCCGCGGATATTGGCCGTGGCCTTGCCGATATCCATCGGCGGCGGGGCGCCCTTGCCCGGATGATTTTTGCGCGCGGCCTCGCGCGCGGCCGCTTCCTGTGCCTGCGCCGCCCGCGCGGCATCGTCGATGGCTTTCTGCAGTTTGGCGACCAGCGCGTTCAACGCCTGCGCGTTCTGTTTCAGGGCGGCGAGCTTTTCCGCCTGATCCTTGTACTGGGCGTCGGTTTCGCTGGCCAGCTTCTGTTGCGCCGCGCGCTGCTGCGCCAGCGTCCTGGTTTGTTGCTGACGCTTTTCGCGGGTGGCTTCCAGCGCCTGCTGCTCGTTCGTGATCGCGCTCTGCAGTTCCTGCAGCTTGGCCAGGTCGGCCATCAGCTGCTGCACGCGCTGCACCCGATCCTGCTGAAAATATTTCGAGTACATCAGCGCGCGCGAGATTTGTGCCACGTCTTCGTCACCGAGCAGCAGGCGCAGGTCCGAGCCCTGGCCCAGTGCATAGGTGGCGCGAAGCAGCTCGGCGATCGCGGCGTGCTGGCTGTCCAGATTCTGCTTCAGCGTGGCCTGCTGCTGCTGCAGGTCGTCGAGCTGCTTCTGCTTGGCCGCGATGTCGGCGTCGGTCTGGTGCACTGCGCGCGCTGCGATCGCCAGCGCCGTCGCCTGCTTGGCCAGTTCGGCATTGGCACTGTCGCGCCGCGTGGCGGTGTCGGCCTGCTGTTTGGCCAGCGCGTTCATCTTGCTCTGGATGTCGGCCAGTTTCTTTTTGGCATCGGCCTGTTCGCTGCCGCTCTTGCCGTCCTGACGCGCCTGTGCACCGGGCGGGAACAGCACACAGCTCAAGGCGGCGGCGACCAGCAGCCCGCGAATGGAAGCTTTTCGGATGAACAGGCAGGCAAAGCGGGCGGATGGTGGCATCCGGCAATTATTACCGAGCCGGGCATGGGTAGCGAGCTGCCTGACGCCACCATTTCAAAAACAGGTCATGCCGCACAGGCCGCATCAGCAAAGGGTCGGCGTCGTTGTTAAAGAAACGTAGCGCTACGTCGAGCGCGATGGCGAGCCGAGCGGGCGAATACGCAACGCTTCCTGTTGCGGCGTGGATACGCCGTATGGCCGTCCAAATGCTTTGACGCTTAGCAGCAAGTGTGCTTTAGTCGGAGTAACCTCGTACGTAGTCAAGGCGCTTGCACCCTCGCCGGCTTCGTGCGCTCAGTCATTCCATCTGCCGCGGAGGCCCGATGGCGCAGTCAGTTATCCCCACGTTGTACGACCCAGCTTTCGAACACGACAGCTGCGGTTTCGGTCTGGTCGCGCAAGTCGATGGCCGCGCCAGCGCGTGGGTGGTCGATACGGCGTTTGAAGCGCTGACCAAGCTTTCGCATCGCGGCGGCGTCAATGCCGACGGCATCAGTGGTGATGGTTGCGGTGTGCTGATTCACACGCCTGCACCGTGGTTGCGCGCACTGGCGCAAGAAGCGGGCATCACGCTCGCCGAGCGCTTTGCCGCGGGTTTGGTGTTTCTTGATCCGGCCGGCAGCGATGCCACTGCGGTGCTGGAAAAATATCTTGTCGAAGAAGGCCTGAGCGTCGCCGGCTGGCGTGAGCTCACGATCAACCCCGATGCCTGCGGGCCGATGGCTTACGCGAGCTGTCCGCGCATACAGCAGGTGTTCGTCGACGTCGGCGCAGGCATGGACGACGACAGATTCGAGCGCGCGCTGTTCCGCGCGCGGCGTCGTGCCGAGGCCGCGTTGAAGGATGACGAATCCTTCTACGTGGTGACGCTCTCCTCGCACGTCATCGGCTACAAGGCGATGGCCGCGCCCGGGCATTTGCGCGACGTGTTTGCCGATCTGCGTCATCCTGCCCTGGTCAGCGATGCGGTGGTGTTTCATCAGCACTTCTCCACCAACACCTCGCCGCAGTGGCGGCTCGCGCAGCCGTTCCGCATGCTCGCGCACAACGGCGAGATCAACACGATCCGCGGCAACCGTCGCTGGATGCAGGCGCGTGAAACGATCCTGCATTCACCGCAGGTCGACCTCAGCGACATCGGCCCGCTGGTGCGCCAGTCCGGCTCAGATTCCGAGAGCCTGGACAACGCGTTGGAGGTGCTGCTTGCCGGCGGCCTCGACATGCTCGCCGCGATGCGCGTGCTGGTGCCGCCGGCTTACGCCGCGCGCGAGGATATGGACGAAGACCTCGCCGCGTTCTACGAATACTACGCGCTGCATATGGAGCCGTGGGATGGCCCCGCTGGCCTGGTGATGTGCGGCAGCAACCACGCCGCCTGCGCGCTGGATCGCAACGGACTGCGCCCGGCGCGCTGGTCATTGTCGGATGACAACCATCTGATCGTCGCGTCGGAAGCGGGCCTGTGGGATATGCCGGCTTCAAAGGTGGTCGCCAAGGGCCGCCTCGGGCCGGGCCAGATGCTGGCGGTGGATTTTCGCGCCGGCAAATTATTGTTCGATGCCGATATCGACGCGATCAACCGCAAGCGCGCGCCGTTTCAACAATGGTTGCGCGAAGGCATCACCTATCTTGAATCCGATCTGATCGATCCCAGCCTCGCGGCCGAGCCGCTGCCGACCAACGAACTGCATCGCTGGCAGAAGCTCTACGGACTCACACGCGAAGAGCGCGAAACCGTGCTCAAGGTGCTCGCCGAAACCGAAGCCGAACCAACCGGCTCGATGGGCGACGACACGCCGATGGCGGCCATGTCGCGCCAGGTACGGCCGCTATTCGATCGCTTCCGCGAAGGCTTTGCGCAAGTCACCAATCCGCCGATTGATCCGCTGCGCGAGCTGCTGGTGATGTCGCTGATGACGCAGATCGGCGCCGAGGGAAATATCTTCGAGCTGTCGGCAGAGAACGCAAAGCAGATCCTGCTCAATTCGCCGATCTGTTCGCAGCGCAAGCTGCGCCAGATTCTGGCGCTGCCGAAATACGTGAACAATACGGTGCAGATCGACCTTTGCTACAGCGCGAGCGAAGGCCTCGAAGCCGCACTTCGGCGTTTCTGCCGCGAGGCCGCCGAGGGGGTGCGCGGCGGTTCCAGTCTCATCTTCATCACCGATCGCTACCCGAATAAAAAAACCTTGCCGGCGCATGCGCTGCTCGCCGTCGGCGCGATCCATGCGCATCTCACCGAAGTGGGCCTGCGCTGCCAGTGCAACCTGCTGGTCGAGACAGCAACCGCGCGCGACGCGCATCAGTTCGCCTGCCTGATCGGCTTTGGCGCCACCGCGATTTATCCATGGCTGGCGTATCAAAGCCTGTTCGAGTTGGGTCGCGATGGACACATCCATCGCGGCGACAATAACCAGCGCGAAATCGGCCGCAGCTATCGGCGCGGCATTCGCAAAGGCCTGCTGAAAATCCTCTCGAAGATGGGCATCTCCACCGTCGCCGGCTATCGCGGCTCACAGCTGTTCGAGATTATCGGGCTGGCGCCGGAAGTCGTGTCGCTATGCTTCCCCGGTACGCCATCACGCGTGGGCGGTGCGGGTTTTGCCGAGCTGCAGAACGATCAGCGTCTGCTCGCGGCCGAGGCGTTCAACGAGGCCAAGCCGCTGCACGCCGGCGGGCTGTACAAATTCGTCTACGGCGGCGAGTACCACATGTACAACCCCGACGTGATCGACACCTTGCAGCACGCGGTGCGCACCGGCGAGATGGCCGACTATCGGCGCTATGCGCAGCAGGTCGATTCGCGGCCGCCGTCGGCGCTGCGCGACTTGCTGTTGCCGCACGGGATGGGCGAGCCGATTCCGCTGGACGAGGTCGAACCGGTCGAGGCCATCCTCAAGCGCTTCGACTCCGCCGGCATGTCGCTTGGCGCGCTGTCACCCGAAGCGCATGAGGCGCTGGCCACGGCGATGAATCGTCTCGGCGGCCGCAGCAATTCCGGTGAGGGCGGCGAAGATCCCGCGCGCTACGGCACCGAGCGCATGTCCAAGATCAAGCAGGTGGCCTCGGGCCGCTTCGGCGTCACGCCGACGTATCTGATCAATGCCGAAGTGCTGCAGATCAAGATCGCGCAAGGCGCCAAGCCCGGCGAGGGTGGCCAGCTGCCCGGTCACAAGGTGGATGCCACGATCGCTCGGCTGCGTTTCGCCAAGCCCGGCATCGGCTTGATTTCGCCGCCGCCGCATCACGACATCTATTCGATCGAGGATCTGGCCCAGCTGATTCACGATCTGAAGGAAGTGAATCCGACCGCGCTGATTTCGGTGAAGCTGGTCTCGCACGCGGGCGTCGGCACCGTCGCTGCCGGCGTGGTGAAAGCCGGCGCGGATCTGATCACCATTTCCGGCCACGATGGCGGCACCGGCGCCAGCCCGCTCACCTCGATCAAGTACGCCGGCACGCCGTGGGAGCTTGGCATGG
>Ga0302308_10001906_pt1 | contig 16922 bp, 9 predicted proteins | sample III_Palsa_E3_3_FD_200531 | JGI IMG/M metagenome (GOLD analysis project Ga0302308, IMG submission 200531) | Peat permafrost microbial communities from Stordalen Mire near Abisko, Sweden - III_Palsa_E3_3 | ecosystem: Environmental > Terrestrial > Soil > Palsa > Peat permafrost | place: Sweden... | reverse complement strand
TCAATTAGGCGTGCAGGGTCTATCGGTTGCGTGCTCCGGCTCAGTTGAACAAAAGTTTTTTGCTTCTTTTTTTCAAAAAAGATGCTTTCTTCCTTCCGGAGGGTGGTGGATTTGGACGGCGGCGGCAAGATCCTGAAGAGCGTTTGTCACTCCTGCCACGGCGGGTGCAGCGTTTTCCTGCATGTGGAAGACGGCAAGCTGGTTCGGGTAGAGGGCGACCCCGATGGTCCTTTAAACCACGGCGCGGTGTGTCCGATGGGCTATGCTGCTCCCGATGTGGTGAACCACCCCGATCGCCTGAAATATCCGATGAAACGGATTGGACCGCGCGGTTCCGGCCAATGGGAGCGCATCACCTGGGATGAAGCGCTCGACACAATCGTTGGTGTGATGAAGAAGGCCATTGCCGAGGGTGGCCCGGAGTCGATCGTTTTCGGTAGTGGCACCGGCCGTCATCTGGCCAAGTGGCTGATCCGTTTCGCTAACGCTGTCGGCACTCCCAACTGGTGTGAGCCTGGCACCGCGCAATGTTTCATTCCTCGTATCAACGTCGGTGTACTGACCTACGGGTGGTTCCCGGTGGGCGATTTCTCGCGCCACACCAACCCGAAGTGTGTGGTCTATTGGGGGCACAATCCGCTTAACTCCGGTCCCGACGGCGAGACACGCTTCGCCGCGCGCGAGACTTTGGCTACCGGACCGAAGGTGGTGGTGGTTGATCCGCGTGAGAATGAGCTCACCAAACACGCTGACGTCTGGCTGCGGTTGCGGCCTGGCACAGACGACGCGGTGGCGCTCGCGGTGGTCCACACGCTGATTTTTGAGGATCTTTACGATCACGATTATGTCGAGAAACATTGCTTTGGCTTCGCCGAGCTTAAGGAGCGAGTGCGCGGCTATAGTCCCGAGTGGGCGGAGCCGATCTGCTGGGTGCCGGCGGAGAAAATCCGCCAGGCGGCGCGGCTGATCGCTTCGGTGAAGCCAATGCAGATGGAATGGGGCGTGGCGCTGGAACACACGCCCAACTGCATTCAGACTGTGCGCGCGGTGGCTATGATCCCGGCACTTACCGGCAACGTCGATGTCCCCGGTGGCTGGGTGTTCGGATCCGACGAAATCGGGCAGTTCCCGATGTTCTTCGAAAACCTTTCCGATGATGTGCAAACCCGGCGGCTGGGCGCCTTGGGCGGCTTCAAGCTGCTGACGGAAGGGCCGGTCATCAAGGCCTCGCATATCCCCGCGGTGCTGAAGGCGATCAAGACCGGAGATCCTTATCGCGTGAGGGCGTTCCTGGTGTTCGGCAACAACGCTCTCACCACCTACGGCAATACCAAGGCGGTCTACGAGGCTTTGAAAGAAGTCGAGTTCATGGTGCAATGCGACTTGTTCATGCAGCCGACCGCCGAACTCGCCGACATCATCCTGCCTGCCGCGTTCTGGCCCGAACTTAACACCACCCACGACGCGCCGTTCTTTTCGTCCTACACGTTGGGCGCTTTGCAGAAGTCGACCCAGATCGGCGAGTGCAAATCCGACGAGGAAATTTTCGTGCTGCTCGCCAACCGCCTTGGTTTGGAACTGGGGCGGGAGCCGGTGGAGGAAACCCTCGATATTCACCTGAGGTCGGGCCGCACCGGGCTGGATTATGAAGCATTGAAACAACGCACCTCCGTCCTGGTGCCATTCGAATATGGCAAACGCCTGCGCGACGGCTTCCCGACACCTACCGGCAAAATCGAGCTCTATAGCACCGGCCTGGAAAAAATGGGTTATGACCCACTGCCCTATTTCGAGGAACCGCCGGAAAGCCCCTATTCCCAACCTGAATTGGCCAAGGAATTTCCCCTGGTCCTGACTACCGGTCATCGCAGCAAATTCTTCTTCCACTCCGAAGGCCGCCAAATTCAACGCCTGCGTAAAGCGCACAAAGACCCGCGCGCCGAAATCCATCCCGACGAGGCGGCTAAACATGGCATCAAAGACGGCGACTGGATGTGGATCGAGGGACCACGCGGCCGGATCAAACAAAAAGCCAAGGTGACCGCGGCGATCGATCCGCGCGTCATCTGCGCCGAACATGGTTGGTGGTTCCCGGAAACCAAAACCCCCGATCATGGGGTTTGGGAATCGAATATCAACGTGCTGACCAATAATGGGCCACCGTATGATCCGGCCATGGGGACGTATCAGCTGAGGGGACTGCTGTGTAGGGTGGAAAAAGTGGCAGAGTAAGAAGTGTTCTTTTTTGAAAAAAAGAACCAAAAAACTTTTGTACGATTGGCTTGGAGCATTCAGTCTCCACAAGGTGCCTTCCGGTCTCAGTCTTCTTATCCCCACGTTGGTAATCACCTGTCCCCCAGTGGGCGCCGCGATAGTTGCGTCATCCGCAGGCAACCTTGACCTTTCGGCAAACACGCAAAGCAACTCCCCCGGTTCATAAAGTATCTGTACACAATCCCGTTTAGCACCCTGGCGATTTTTATCGGTCTGTCCAGCTCAGTTTCGTTATCAACTCAGGGACAGGGCTTCTCCGAGGCGGAGATAACCGTCGTGACATTGATTTTGATCCGTGTTAGTTCTCGCGGAAGATCAGCAGCAGCAGGGTAAGCGGCCATGTCGGACTTCTCGACGGTATTAGCCACCGTGCAAAAGAACAAGGCGCGCCGCGCGTACCCTGACCGCACTGACTCTCGCTTTCGAGACGAAGGATTGTATCCGGATTTTCAGCCAAAATTCCGCATTGCCTTTAGTAAAGGCTGTTCTGTCTTCACTATCGGCTCGTGTTTTGCTCGCAATATTGAGGAGGCTATCCAGCCTCTAGGTGTTTATTTGCCTACTCGAGACTTTGCAGTACCAAAGCACGAATGGAATGCTAAGCCGAACGGCCTCTTAAACGAATATAATCCAGGAACAATGTCAAGGCGGATTGTAGACGCGTTAGACGGCGTCCAGAGTCCAAATGATACTATGGTTCCAGAGAGCCAAGGGTATGCAGATTTGCTTCTGCCCGGGGGGGGCTGTTTCCTGGGAAAGGGCGATTGAAAGACGAAACGAAATATTCCACGTTTATGAGAAACTTAATTCATGCGATATCATCATTATAACTCTTGGCCTTGTCGAGTCATGGTTCGACAAAAGTACAGAATATTATCTTAATCGAATGCCGCCGGTTCCCGTTGCAAAAAAAGATCCCGGACGCTTTGTTCTATCTGTAATGGATGTATGCGACGCGATGCCCTTACTGGAGAAGGCGATAACACGTCTCGGAGAAAAGGGAAAGAAAGTGATTATTACTGTTTCACCTGTCCCTTTACAAACGACTTTAACTAACAATGACGCTGTGGTTGCAAATGCGTTTTCGAAATCTGTTCTACGAGTGTGCGCTGATAGATTGATGCGTAAATTTTCACACGTTGATTATTTTCCGTCATACGAAATCGTTCGAAGTTTCGGCCTAGCCGGGTTTATCGCAGACAATGTACATGTTCGTCCTGACCTCGTACGCAGTGTTACAACATACATGGTCGACAGATATTCCATTTTATGATTTCACATAATTTGACCGGACCAGCGTCGACCGCAAAGAATATCGAGGAATTCGGCGCTTTGATTTCCTAGGGCCGATAGGCAGGAGGCTCAGCCCGCCAGACACAATCGCTGTTGAAGGCGATATGCTCCCAGCCGAGCATGCGACGTGGGCGTGAGGCCCATCGGGAATGGTCTCGTCGCGCGACCGCAGTTCGTCGACGGCGCGGGTAAGGTAGACCGTCTTCGAAATCCGCATTCCTACCCCGCCGGGTCGCCCAATCCGACCAAGGAGGAGGCCCGCCGTTTCGGCGGACAATGTATTACCACTTGAGTATTCGAAGGGAGCCGCATAGCATTGCTCTAGGCTAGATCCTAAGATCGCCGAGAGACCTGCCGTGGACCCAAGGTGCTTGATAGGAAACGACACTACATGATGACGTGCCCTGGCAACGACGAAGAAAATATGAACGTTCTGGTGCCCGATGTCTCGGCCCGGAAGCTATTCATGGTTCATATTCCCAAAACGGCGGGGACCACCATTAATCATCTAATCACCGTGATGCTCGGTCCGAAGCGGGTGCGGATACATATTGAGGGCATTCCAGGCTTCTTGAAGGATATCGAATCGCTCCCCCCTGAAGTCAAATACGTCTCCGGCCACCACCGACTACCTGTTGTTCTCGCCCACCTCGCCCGCCCTAATTGGTTCGTTTTCGCAACTTTACGAAATCCCGTAGAGCACCTTGTTTCCCACTTAAAGCATGTCAAGGCATTGGCCGCACCCGGCAGCGAACTCCGCCTCAATGAGAGTTCTTCGAGCATCCGAGAGATAGCTTTGCGCCTCTGGGAAATTAGCTTAAATGACGTCGAGGCGCTCCGTAAAGTAATCTACGAGGGTTCCGGTGCGGCGCTACAACTTTTCGACAATTGCGAAGTTAGATATATGATCGAATCTCGAGATCGGCCGATTGTTTGCGAAGACGCACAAGAGGCGCTCCGAGCCCTTGGCGACCTCGATTTTGTTGGATTTCAGGACGATATTTCCACGACCTATACCGCACTATCGGATGTACTCGGCAAAAACGCAATCTTTCGAGCCGTTCCCAGGACTAACAAATCGCTTCTCGACGAAACCGTCGATATTAACGATCCAAAGGTCCGCGATTTCTACCAGGAGGCGGTTCAATGGGACACAGCTCTCTATGACCGAGCTAAGGAATTATTTACAAAGCACGTCGCGGCATCGTAGGGCGGTGTCCCAACGGTGGCTGCGACGGGGTTCCCACATTTTACTTCGTTTCGCCCGGCCTCGCAGAGAAGAGCGCATCGCTGTAGCTTACGGCGAAGCCAAGGGGGCGTATCCGGACGTGTATCTTCAATTACGCTACCGTGAAGAAGGAGTTTACGCGGATGGCTCAAACGCCACTGAAGCGTAGGACAGTAATTGCGGCAGCGCTTGGCTTTAGTTTTGCCGGCAACGCCCGATCGGCGTCTGACGGGCAAGAGTTTCTCCCGTCCGGCGTGACGCCGACGCCGCCCGCGGAGCGCCGGGTTGGAGTGAATTACGCTATGTGGCACCACGATACGCATTGGACGCAAGATAACGCCAAAACAGTGCCTTGGGGCACGCCACTGCTCGGATTCTACAAGTCGGATGACAGCGCGGTCATCAGACAACATGCTGAGTGGATTTATGACGCAAACATTGATTTCATCAATATAGACTGGTCCAATGAAGCGGGTGTGGATCCAACACGTAACGAAGGGCCGATCATCAAGCAGGAGTTGGAAGAAGCCACGCTGAAGTTATTTGACGTATATTCCACATTGGAGAAGCGGCCAAAGATTTCAATAATGGCGGGGGATCACCAGGCGTTTATTCCTGGCGGCTCCTTTGATGCGCTCCAGGCGAAGGCTGACCAAATTTACACGCAGTTTGTCGTGAACCCTCGTTACCGGCCGTTGGTGGAAACTTACCTTGGTAAGCCGCTGTTGATTGTATTCCTTGGTGTCCGGATCTCTCCGATACCGCCGGTATGGAATGATGACCGCTTCACGGTTCGTTTTATGAGTGCATACATCCGCGAGCACGGCCCCGCGTTTTATAATGGTCCGGTGAGTACGAGCCATTATTGGTCGTGGGAGGAACGAGGCGATCCGACTTTCACAATATACGGCGGACATCCCGAAGCAATGACCGTAGTTGCTTCCTGGCGGGGGAGCAGCAAAATGGTGTCACCTGGCCGCGACAGCGGAAGGACATTCCTGGCCAATTGGAGTGACGCGCGGAAAATTGGGCCACGATACGTTTTGGCGGGAACATTTAACGAATGGTGGGTCGCGGAGCAAAAAAGCCCGGATATCAGTAAGGACATCGAACCTTCAAAGGAATTCGGTTTCCTCTATCTGGATATAGTGAAGCAGCAGGCTGAGCTGTTCAAGATGGGTGCGTAGTCTCCTGGGGTCAGACTACGGTGTCTAGGCTGGATGCTCCACGCCTAACGTGCAAAAGTTTTTTGCTTCCTTTTTTTAAAAAAGAAGACTTTCTTGTGATAGACCTTCGGGTAAGATTTTATTTCGCCTCCTTGTCCGCAGATCGTTCGCGGAGCTCTGCGAGGGTTTTTCCGCTCCTTCGAAGGTTAAAGATCGTGCCAGCCGGGCATACCGAAATAATTGTCTCCGGCGGCAGATCGAATTTGGATAGATCGATGTTAAACGCGTGCTTTCCCTGATGAATCCCTGCGGCAACCAGATCACCACGAAATTCATTTGCGGGAAACTTACCCAGGCTGACGTGATCCGCCAAAACGTCCACGGTTACCGTGGCGGGCGAAGTTTGATAGGAACACCATCCGCGCAAAATCTGCGACTTGACCTCGTCGATGCACCCGCGAATGATCATGCGAGTCGCTTTGATGTACGTTGGTCTATTGGCTTCAACCATTGTGATAGCTTCGAGACTGCTTTCCTCGTCCGGGGAAAGGCCGCAAAATTTACTCAGGGCTTCCACCAGTACTTCGGGATTAAGCAGCGCCTTCTCGTAACTGATCAGAAGCGCCGGCGCCGATGCCGCGAAGGCATAGGCGGCGACCCGTCCGACGTCGGCAGCAGCCTCCCTGACCGCCGCGGACAGTTCACGAGACATGGATAAATTATTCCGTATCGCAATCGCAAGCGGGTCCCTGAAGACGACGATGAGACGGGGGTTGCGAAACCGCGCCAAGTCTTCGCAAGGCAAATAGTCGTGCAGATTTGGTAGCTTAAATCCCCATCGAGAAAACTTCGCGTTACGATTGGCAATCAGTTCGTTAAATCGGCCGATATCGCGAGACTGCAGACAATCCAATATGTCGACATCTTCCACCACGACAGCATCGTGCCGCTCCCCCATAAAAACCCCGAGGCGGAGCAAAATCTGCGCTACCATCGAGGTTCCGCCCCGGGCTACCCCGGTCACTATGAACGTACTGAGTGCCGCTGCCCCCGCGTCGTCAGGATCTCGAATGGCCACTATCCCAGCGTTAACCAGGCTATCCATACCTAAATTCCCTCCCGCAGAACGCAGTAATACCCGGCGCGCCCGCGTAAGATCCTAATCTACAGGACCCGCAACAACTTCGCAAACCGATCGTTTCAGCGTTCCCGGGCAAGAAATTAGGTCGCCGCGGAATTCAGGTCGCTGACCGGGCCACACCAGGCGGGTCAGCTTGCTGGCTCACGTCGGCTGTCCGATCGAATTTTTCCGTATCCCGCAGTGTCATAAACATATCGCGTTCGCGCGAGAAGTAGCGATGGTAGTATTTGTCATTTTTTATCGTGGCAGACCACCTTTCCTCCATTACCTTATTCTCATGGAAAAAGCGTGCCTGATGTTCGGGCTTGAAGTCACTCCCGCGGCTGAGGCTCTCCTGATGCTCCGCGACCACACATGGCGTCCACACGATCCGATACCCGGCGGCGCCGATCTTCAAACACAAATCAACGTCGTTATACGCCACCGAAAGATCGATCTCGTCGAACCGTCCTACCTTCTCGAAGGCATCGCGCCGGCATAGCAGACAGGCGGCGGTCACCGCGGAAAACTCCTGCGCGCAAATGGCGCGTGCCATATAGCCGGGATCGTTTAGGTCAAGGCCACGATGGGCATGGTCAGCGATGCCGCCGACACCCAATACCACGCCGGCGTGCTGAACCAGTCCATTCGGGTAAACTAATTTCACACCCACGATGCCGACGCGATCGTCAGCAAGCGCTTCTCCCACCATCTGAGACAGCCACGAACGCTGCTGCACGAACACGTCATTATTCATGAACAGGAGGAACTCTCCTTCTGTATCTGACACAGCAATGTTATTGATGCGGGAGTAGTTGAAGCCTTCTTCGACCCGGATCACTCTTACCCCGTCCAGATCATTCATTTCTGTAGCGAATTTAAACGATTCGTCAGAGGTGGACCAATTGTCGACCAGAACGATCTCGTAGTTCTGATAGGCGGTTAAATCGCGAATTGCCGCGACGCATGACCGGGTCATGTCCGGGTGCTCGCGATAGGGGATGATGATGGTGACTTTCGGCTCTCGTTTGAGAACCCATTCGATCTCGTAGAACGTGGACTGGCGGGGCGACTTCACGATGCCGGATAGTCCCTTCCGTTCCAAGTGGTCCGATACCGCCAAGACGCCGGCTGCCACAGCGTAGGCCTTGCTGCCTCCGGATGCCGCGGTTGAGAATGGAGTCTTTCGCCAGTGATATAGTATTTCCGACACATGGTGGATCTCCTCGGGAGGAGTGACCTCCGCCATGCGGAGAATGAAATCATGGTCCTGGGCCCCATCGCACTGTTTGCGCAGCGGCCCCGCCTTCCGCAATTGAGCGCGTTCTACAAAAAGCAGATGACATACGTAATTCTGTGATAGTAGCAAACGATAGTTCCAATCCGGCTTAAGGCTGACTTCGGAGAAGATGCCCTGATCGTCGATCTTGTCCTCGTCGCAGTAAAGCAACTTCGCTCCGGTCTGAAGCGCCGCGTGCACCATGAACTCGATCGCGCGATCGACCAGAAGATCGTCATGATCAAAGAACGCTACGTACTTCCCGCGGACCTTTTCCAGAGCGGCATTCGTTGCATTGCTGATACCAGCATTCGTTTTCAGAAAGTACGGTCGTATGCGGCGATCTCGGCTTGCGAATTCCTTTATGACGGCGTTTAATTCCAAAGAACCGCTGCAGTCATCGACAATAATCATCTCCCAGTTTTGATAGGTCTGGGCGATCACCGATTCGACAGCGGCGACGAAATCCTTCATGCGCGGCCGATAGGTTGGGCAAATAATGCTGACAAGAGGTGAATTCTGCTCGCCCTCGTGGCTGAATGGCGCCGGCAATTGGATTGTTTTTAGATAGCGATAGTAAATTCGCGCCCAGGCGTCATAAGATTGCAGAGTGAATTGCTCAGCAGGAAGCAATGCTTTGATATGACTCCGCAGCGCCCAAACCTGGGTGAATATATGGTCAGTGGTTTCTAGTAGTCTACGCAATTGTACATGGACTTCCGGAACCAGGAACGTCGTCTTATAAGGACTGCCGGGAAGTTCATAGCCACCAGGCAGGACCCAAAAACGAAATTCAACCGTTTTGCCGGCCACAAGATCAATGGAAGGAACGAAGGTAAATCCACAATTGGGTTCGCAATTGCGCGCTTCCGCGACATCCGCGCGGAACTCATTGGCAGGCATTTGTGCGACAGGTTTGCCCAGGTAAGTAACCAAAATTGTCTGGCGTCCCGCCTCGGTCGCCAACTTTCGATCCTGGCGCAGCACCCAGCCCCGGATTGCTCCAGCATGCAGACCGTCAACCTGGCCTACGATCGCGGTAGAGGGAACCAAGAAATTGCTTGCAAACTCCTTATTATCGGCCGCCGAAACGACCCGGCGTCCATCGGTACTCCGGAGCTCTACCGTGTGAGTCTCGTCGTCGTAGTATTTCGCCGGAATGGCAATGTTGAAGCCTACCAAAGCCGATGGATGTCCTGAGTTTAGTACGTCCTCGCGACGAGTATCGCAGCAGAATTCCAACTTAAAGTCGCCGTCAACATATAGATGCAATGTGACCGGAACGGTGACCAAGTTCCCGTCATACGCCCAACCTACAATTTTGCCGTCTTTGATGCGGTCGACATGGACAACGACCGTGCCTCTCGGCAACACCGGTTCGGGTTGCGCCGAAAATGGTTCTACTGTCGCGAATGACTCGAAAAGCGCCAACCCATCGCTCAATATCATTCCGGGTCGCGGTCCGACCTGCCAACGGCTGGAGCTAAGGCGATTGTTAGGATTCGTGAGCGGTAAAGGAGACTCATCATCGAGGTGAAACTCAAGAATGTGATTTTGGCCGTCGTGAAATCTGTCCGGAATTCTGGCAAGGAAGCCCACGTTGGCAAATGGATGGCCCTGAGCTAGAACGTCATCCCGGTAATAGTTCGCTGTTTCGTACAACGTGTATTCGTTGTCGATCACTATGCTGAAGGATACCGAACGATCGAGATGTTCTCGTTCGATCATCCAACCGATCACCTTCTTGGCGTCGAGCTGATCGATAAAGCCGATAACGCTGCGTTCAATTATCTCGGACATTAGCCACTATTCACCGGATAGCGTCCATCCCGAGTAGGGTAGGCGGCCTTCCGCATACCCGTAGGCTTCAAAGTGCCACCGAGCTGAATCGGCTGGGCTTTTCCGGATGTTGGGAGAGACGTCCTCATATTTCTTCAAATAAAAGTCCGCGTCGACCGGGATCATTCTGGGAAGTCGATCCTCATAGAACCCAAATACTACGTAGTGATGCTTAGCGCTATGAAAGTTTCCCGCTTCGATTCCCTGTTGTACGTCCGGGTACCTTGCCACGTACCAATTTTCGTCCACTTCGACGTCGAAAGCAAGACGATGGAGTGTCAGGAGAACAAAGTCGCGGTGTACGGACACTTGCTGAGCGACAATCGGCCACGGAATATTTGCCGACCGCCTAAGTACAGAAAATGGCGAACCCAATCCCTTTGGGGAGGCAACTACATTTTCACTCATCGCTTCATCCATAGGATGTTCCTTGTATTACAGAGGTGGCGGTAGGGGGTCGCTTTACCAGCGCTCATGCCGGTTGCCCGGAAGACTCTACATCTCGAACGCGCTAAGACAAGACTCGGTCTGCAAGGCACTCCTCTACCGGCGTCGATTTTCGATTCTTTAACAGTCTGTCCCGAATGATAGTGAGTGAAATCAATCGGTTAAGGTCCAGAAGTGTCTTCCTTTTGTGTAGCAAGGGTGCGCAAAAGAACTTTGGCAATTTGGAATTGACACGCGCCGGACTAACGAGTCCGTATTCGGAGCCGTTCCAATAAAGTCTTTTGCTTCTCTTTTTCAAAAAAATGCTTCCTTTGTTCGCTGCAACCTATCGAGTTCGCTTATTGTCATTTCTGGACAGACTCTTGAATTCCAAAGTGTTTCGCTGGTGAACGATGATAACGGGACGCGGATTCGCTGTATCAAGCAACAAGTTGAATGGAAGGATACGTCCTATCGTTCCAGACCACATTGAGTCAGTCTAGGCTCGCAAACTTTGGCCCAAAACCTTAGTCGCACGAAAGCGGCTGGCTCGATTTTTTGCCTTCGTGCTCCTCACTCCGGAACGTTCGGTTTCAGGAAATTGGGATCAACTACCGCAAGAAAGGAGATCCCATCCAATTCTCGCGTTGCTGCACATGCTAACGCCATCTTACCTGAGACCGCAATTCCTTATTAGTGTCTTGGTAAGCCATTTTTTGCAAATTTATGTTTTCTGATTAACGGATGAACCATGGAATTGGCGCGACCAATTCGGGAACCACAAATAGTTTTGGACTACTTCTGGAATTACGGAATAGAATCGGCAAATGCAGAACTACATTGGAAATGCGAATTTAGGAAATCGGTTGGAAATTTCACAGATATTTTCTGATTTCGGACGTTGCCAGACTGCGGACGAGCACCAATGCGACGCACCGGTGGCAGCTACGGGCCGGGTGTGAGGGTGCACCCTGTCCTCCGCCTCTCGATCAGGTTTCGTTCCAACCGTGCGAAACTGTCGCGCTTAATTTATGTTAAGCCCGCATATCAAGGCGCTAAGTGTCATAGTCGAGCCTCATTTCGGGCCCTAGAAATTGCGCCCCGCTACTCGAGATTCAGGTGATCACCGCGTAGCCGCCGCTGAAGGTCAGATGATTTTGGAGCAGATCGAAGGCAGTTTCGTTACTCGGCATACCGAGCAGGACGATCCCTTGGTACTGGTCGGCGCTGCTGGTTATGGCGAGCGCATGAACCCCGCCAACCATCGTGTTGAAGACCTCGAGCGTGCTGCTGAGCGCCCCTAGAAGGTTGATATCGAGTTGATCCGTGCCGTACTGGAACCCTGTTACGGTTTCAATGCCGCTGTAGCTTTCCAGGGCATACTGGATTACCGCGTTCGTGGTTGTTCCCAAGGTGAGGGCGTCGATAGTGCCGACAAAGGAAACGTTCGCCGAGGTAAGCGGGCTGCTGGCAGAAGCCGAATCCACGCCCAGATTGATGCTCACCGGCTTAGTGAAGCCAGTTAGATTGAGCGTGTAATCCCCGACCGTCGGCGTCACATTCACCGCGGTCAGCTTGGTATCATGGTTCAACGCCGCAAGCGCCGGTGCGATGTTTGCAACGGTGTCTGTCACGGTGAAAGTGTTGGTGTGCCAACTGGTCCAGAGCGCGCTGGCGGCCGACACCGGTGCACCGTTGAGCACCAGCTTGTAGCTGAGCGGGAGCTCGGCGATCACGTTGGCCCCGCTGGTCAGCTGTTGATAGGTCAGGGTTAGCGCGTTGCCATCGCTGATGGTGACGGCGCTCACGTTTCCCGCAGTGACCAGGGTTTCGAGTTTGGCCCAACCGCTCGAAAGATTGGATGCAGTGTCAGACACTGCCAGTTTCGCTCCCGTCCCGTAGCTGAAACCGACCATTCCTACGAGTGTTTGGTCTTGGAGGAGCGTCACGACGTTCGACGTTCCCGTCAAGGTCACGCCGGTCGCCGCCGCGATCCCAGCCGCATTGGCACCACTCAGAAGATTAGCCGAGGTGTCGGTAATCGCCAGCGTGGCGCCCGGGCGCGTGAACGCGGGCATGGTCGCCAAGGTTTCTGCTTGCGCCGCGGTTACCGAGTTGGCTGTGCCAGTTAGCGTGACACTCGTCGCATGCGCGATCCCTGCCGCGTAGGCGCTGGTCAATAGATGGGCGGCGGTGTCGGAGACCGCGAGGTGGGCACCCGCGAAAAGCGAGAAGAGTGGCATGTTCCCTAGGGTCGATGCTTGTAAGGCGGTTACCGCATTCGAAGTGCCGGTTAGAACCACACTCGACGCGAACCCGATGCCCACAGCATAGCTGTTGGTGAGAAGATGGGCCGCTGTGTCGGAGACCACGAGGGTGGCTCCCGATGCGAGGCCGAACCCACGCAGTGCCCCCAACTTGCTCGCGGTCTGGGCGCTCACAGTATTAGAGCCGGTAAGCAGGCTGCTGGTGGCGTCGGCGAGACCGGGGGAAACCGGTGCCAATAGGTCGGTGAGGTTGTCCTGGACCACCAAGGTTGCCCCAAAGCCCAAGCCGAATCCGGGGAGACCGGTCAGACTGTTCGCGGTCGCAACGCTCACGTTGTTCGGGCCGCTCAAGCTCACGCTTGATGCATCCCTGACCCAGGCGAGATAGCTGGGGTTCAGGAGATTGTTCGCGCTGTCGCTGACCGTGAAGGACGTGACGTACGAATTGGAGTGCACAATTTGCGCGTCGGCGGCGGGAACCCCGCTCACCAGCAGGGTGTAGTTGCTGGAGATCAGATTGAGCGCGGTAAGGTCGTTCGTGTATTGCGTGTAGGTGAGCGACAGCGGGTTGCTGTCGGTGATCACGATCGAGGTTATATCTCCCGTGTTTCCCAGTGCCTGCAAAGTATCGAGGTTGACTGAGATCGTGGCGGCGGTGCCGTAAACTTCCAAAGTGGCGCCGTAAGCCAGACTGAAGTTGGGGAGCGCCGTCAACTGGGCGAGCTGCGCTATGGTGACGGAGGCGGTGCCGGTCGCGGCCACGCTGGTCGCGGCGCCCACCGAGCCGCCTAAGAGATTGGAAAGGCTATCTGCCACGGCGAAGGAGCCGATGCCGGGGTTTCCCGAAACAGCCGATATGCCGGATATCGGAACTCCGCTTACCGTCAATGTGTCGCTTGCGCCGATCAGGGCGATCATCGCTGGGTCGGCGAGGAACTGCGCGTACGTGATCGCCACCGGTGCGGCGGGCGATACCGTGATCGCCGATATTTGATCAGCGACCGCGAAAGGCTCCAGTGTGGCCAGATCGGTTGCGATATTGCCCGCGGTGTCAGAAACCGCGAAGGTCGCACCCAAACCGATACCGAAATAGTTAAGCGACATCAACGTGGCAAGCTGTCCCGTGCTCACGGTATTGGCAGTGCCGTTCAAGATCGCGCTGGTCGGATCACCCAGGTCGTCGTCCAGAAGGTTGGCCGCATTGTCAGCCACCGAATAGGAGGCGACGTGCGGAGCGACCGACACCGCCTCCGCGAAGATCGCGGGGACGCCGGTCAGCACGAGATTGTAGTTATCGTTGATTAGCCCAAGTGCAGTGCCGTCGCTGACAAACTGGCCATAAGTGATCGTTACCGGGCTGGTGAGCGGATTGGTAACCGTGATCGAGGTCAGATCCGAGGCCGTCGCAAGATCTTGCAACGCGTCGATATTGGTGGCGATGAGGGGGCCGCTATCGATCACCTCCAATACACTGTTCAGGCCCAAACTGAACAATGGAAGCAACGCCAGTGCGCCAGCTTCGGCTGCTCCCACTACGTTGATGCCGGTTAGAGTGATGCTGGACGCATAATCCAACGCAGCCGGCGTGGCCAGTAGACCTGCTGCGTTGTCGCCCACGGCAACGGAAGCGACGTTGCCGTTGCCTGCTACCGACTCCGCGGCGGCGGTGGGAACGCCGGTCACTGCGAGCGGGTTGGAAATCAGGGCAAGCGCCGCGACATCATTGGTGTATTGGGCGTAGCTGATGGTGATCGCGCCGCCGGAGGTGTCCGTGATCGAGGTCAGGTCCCCTGCCGCGGCAAGGGTCTGTAACGCATTCAGATTGTTCACGATGTCGGACGAGTTATCGCTGACGTTTAGCGCTGCACTCAGTCCCAGGGTAAACGTGGGGAGTAGCGTCAGTTCACCAGCCTGCAATGCATCTACGTAGTTGGTTCCGGTCAACACGATGGCGGACGCATGAGGGAGGTAGACCGGGAAGGCCAACAAATCGGCCGCGCTGTCGGCCACGGAAAAGGAAGCGACGTTTTCGTTGGCATGGACCGTTCCCGCGGCGGCGGCGGGAACGTCCGTTACGATCAAGTAATTGTCGGTAATCAGCGCGAGCGCCGTGCTGTCGTCGACGAATTGAGCATAGGTGATCGTGAGCTGACCCGGGTCCTCGACATGGATCGAGGATAATTCCCCAGCCGCCGCGAGGGTTTGTAGATTGTCGATGTCCGCGGCGATGGCGCCGGAATAGTCGGAGACCGCGACGCTCGCATTTAACCCGATTGCGAAATCGGGTAGCGCCTCCAAGGTAGCGAGGCTGGCGAGGTTCACCGGGTTTGCGGTCCCAGTCATTGTTACGCCGGCGGCGAAGCCCAGATCAGACGCGTAGGCGACGTTTAACAGGTTGGCGGCGCTGTCCGTCACGGTGAATGAGACGACGTTCGAACTCGCATAGATCGCTGCAACGGCGGCGGCGGGAACACCGATCACGACCAACGGGTTGGAGACCAGGGCAAGCGCCGCGGTATCGTCGACGTATTGCGCGTAGCCGATGGTGATCTGAGCTGCGAAAGCGTCGGTATCCGTGACCGAGGTCAGATCCCCGGCCGCGGCGAACGACTGTAACGCGCCTAGATTTTCCGTGATGGCGGCCGAACTGCCGGCGACATTCAATGTGGCATGCCATCCCAGGGTCAACGAAGGCAGTAGGGCCAGTTCGCCGGCTTGGGACGGGTTTATATCGTTGGTGCCGGTTAAGAAGATGGCAGTCGCAAGATGGAGGTAGTTCGGCGAGGCCAACAGATCGACCGCGTCGTCGGCCACGTAAAAGAAAGTGACGCTCGGATCAGCAGAGACTGCTTGGGCGGCGGCGGCGGGAACCCGCGTTACTGTCAAGGAATTTAGGGTAATTAGCGCGAGCGCGTTGGTGTCGCTGAGGAATTGAGGGTAGGTTAGCGTGATCTGGCCCTCGTCGCCGACATCGATCGAGGATAATTCACCAGCCGCCGCGAGGGCTTGCAAGTTGTTGATGTCCTGGGAGATGGCTTCGGAAGAGTCGGTGACCGCGACACTCGCGCCTAAGCCGATCGCGAAATTGGGCAGCGCCTCCAAGGTGGAGAGACCGGCGATGTTCACCGGATTCGCGGTCCCCGTCATTATGACCGAAGTAGCTACGGCGGTGCCGGCGCTGTTGGCCAAAAGATTGACGGCACCATCGGAAACAATAAGCGAAGCATCGGTGGGCACAATAAAGCCCGTCAGACCCGCGAGCGTGGTCGCGTCCGCCGCGCCAACGATATTCGATAGACCGGATAAATTAATGCCGGTGGCGAACGGGATCCACGCCGCGCTCGTATCATAGCTCGTGAGCAAAGCCGCCGCGCTGCCGGTCACGATCAGGCTGGCGCCGTTCGCCAAGCTGAACCCAGGCAGCGCTGCCAGCGTTACCGCCTGCGCGATCGAAACGCTATTGTAACCGGCAAGGTCTACGCCAGTGGCAGCGATCAATGCTCCGGCGTGAGCCAAGAGGTTGGTCGCGTTGTCCGAAACCAGCAGGACTGCGTTGAGCGCCAAGCCGAAGCCGTTGAGCGCGCCGAGAGTGGCGGCTTGCGCCGCGGTGACGACGTTCGAGCCGGTAAGCGTCACGATGCCGGCGAGTAAAAGGCCGGAGGGATTGGCAAGCAAATCGGCGGCGTTATCGGTGACGGTCAAAGAGGCGCCTTCCGCCAGGCCGAAACCGGTGAGACCGGCCAGGGTCGCGGCCTGAACCGCCGATACCGAGTTGGTAATGCCGGTGAGGTACACGGCGGTGGCTACCGCCAAGGCAGCGGCCGAAGCGCCCAACAAACTGGTCGCGGAGCCTGTGACATTCAGAGTAGCGCCGAGCTCGATCCCAAAATGAGCCAACCCGGCAAGCGTGTTCGCGTCAGCCACCGTTACAAGGTTGAACCCCGTGAGCAATACGCTGGTGGCGAACACGGCATTGGCGGAAGAAGCAAAGGTCAATAAGTTGGATGCGCTGTCGTTGACCGTAAGCTTG
>Ga0302308_10001904_pt1 | contig 16935 bp, 14 predicted proteins | sample III_Palsa_E3_3_FD_200531 | JGI IMG/M metagenome (GOLD analysis project Ga0302308, IMG submission 200531) | Peat permafrost microbial communities from Stordalen Mire near Abisko, Sweden - III_Palsa_E3_3 | ecosystem: Environmental > Terrestrial > Soil > Palsa > Peat permafrost | place: Sweden... | reverse complement strand
TGAACGGAGGCCTGGACGCCGGCTTCATGTTCGCCTACGGCAAGGGCGGCCTGTTCTTCAGCCTGATCCTGCCGCACGGCCTGCTGGAGCTGTCCGCCGTCTTCCTCGCGGCCGCCGCGGGCCTGCGACTGGGCTGGTGCATCATCGACCCCGGCCCGCGCACCCGGGGCACGGCGCTGGCCGAGGAGGGCCGCGCCGCGATGACGATCGCCCTCGGCCTGATCGGGGTGCTGCTCGTGTCCGGCGCGATCGAGGCCTTCGTCACCCCGTCCCCGCTTCCGGCCTGGGCCCGCATCGGTATCGGCGCGGTCGCCGAGACCGCGTTCCTGAGCTACGCCCTGGTCTTCGGCCGCCGCGCCGTCGCGGCGGGCCGCACCGCCGATATCGACAGCCCGCCCGACACCCTGCCCATCGCCGCCTGATCGTCCGCCGGTGCTTCTGATCGTTTGTAACTCGGCCTGACGGCCGGTGACTTTAGGCCACACGGCTGGTCTGTACATGTGACGGCGTCGGCCGTCGCGTAGCCCAGCTGGAGTGGCGATGACCGTGAGTGACGATTTCACCAGCCTCACCGGGCCGTACCGGGGCGAGCTGCTGGCTCATTGCTACCGGATGCTCGGCTCGGCCGACGAGGCCGAGGACCTGGTGCAGGAGACGTACCTGCGGGCGTGGCGCGCGTACGGCCAGTTCGAGGGCCGCTCGTCGGTGCGCACCTGGCTGTACCGGATCGCCAGCAACGCCTGCCTGACCGCCATCCAGCGCCGCAGCCGGCGGCCCCTCCCCTCGGGGCTGAGCGCCCCGGACGGCGACGCGGGGGCTGCCCGGGCGGCAGCACCGGATACGCCCTGGCTGCAGCCCCTACCCGACGTCCTGCTCGGCCGGTCGCCGGGCGACCCTGCTGCGGTGGCCGTCTCGCGGGCGGGTACGCGGCTGGCCTTCGTGGCCGCCCTGCAGTATCTTTCCGCCCGCCAGCGGGCCGTCCTCATCCTGCGGGACGTGCTCGAATGGCCCGCGGCCCAGGTGGCGGATCTGCTCGGCCTGACCCCGGCCGCGGTCAACAGTGCCCTGCGGCGGGCCCGCGCTCAGCTGGCTCACGCCCAGCGGGCCCGCGCGCTGCCGGCCGAGGACGACGTGGCCGAGCCCCCCGAACCCGCGCGGCGGGCCCTGCTCGACCGCTTCGCCGCGGCCTTCGAGGGAGCCGACGTCCGCGCGCTGGCGGCGCTCCTGCGGGAGGACATCGTGCTGGAAATGCCCCCGCTGGCCGCGTGGTTCGCCGGCCGGGAGGCTTCAGCCGGTTTCCTGGCCGCGAACGTCCTCCAGTCGCCTGGGCGGTTCCGGCTGGTGGCAACCGCCGCCAACGGCCAGCCCGCGTTCGCCGTATACCGGTGCGGCGCGGACGGCGTCTTCCGGGCGTACGGTCTGCAGGTACTGGCCGTCACCGCCACGGGGATCGCGCGGATCGTCGTCTTCCTCGACGCGGAGCTGTTCCGGACGTTCCGGCTGCCGCCAGTGCTGGCGGACGGTGCAGGGGCTGGCCGCCTTGGGGCTGGCCGCCTTGGGGCTGGCCGCGCTGGGGCTGGCCGCCCTGCCTGCTGACCGCGGGATGCTGGTCCGCGCGATCGGCTTCGCGCTGTCCGCGGCCCGGCAGGCCACCCCGGACACCATGCCGCGGCCCACCCCGTGCGCCGGGTGGGACCTGCGGACCCTGCTGCGCCACCTGACCGACTCCCTCGACGCCTTGGCCGAGGCCCTCGGCACCGGGATCGTCAGCCGCGGCGTGGCCAAGGCCGCCGTCCGCGACCAGGACCTCGTGCCGGGCCTGAGCGAGGGCGCCGGGACGCTGCTGTGCGCCTGCGCCGTGGCCGGTGCCGGGGACCGCCGGGTGGCCGTCGGTGACCGGGAACTGACCACCAGCCTGGTCACCATGACCGGGGCCATCGAGATCGCCGTGCACGGCTGGGACATCTCGGTCGCCTGCGCCGGCCACGGCACCATCCCCGCCGGCCTGGCCCGCGACCTGCTGCCCATCGCGCCGCTGCTCGTCACACCCGCCACCCGGGCCGGACACTTCGCCGATCCGGTCCCGGTACCCGCCCTGGCGGCCCCGGGCGACCGGCTGGTGGCGTTCCTGGGACGCCAGCCGGCGCCCGCGGCGAATCCGCCGGGCTCACCTGGTCTACCTCCATAGACCGCCGGACCGCAGCGGATGCCCGATCAGGAGGAAATTCATGACCAGCACGGAATTCGCCGGAACGCCTGCCCTCGTCACCGGCGCCAGCCGGGGGTTCGGCCGGGCGATCGCCACCAGCCTCACCGAGGCGGGAGCGGACGTCATCGGAGTCGCCCGGGACACCGGCCAGCTGCGCGACCTGCGAGCCGAAGTGGGCGGCTCCTTCACCCCCGTCACCGCGGACGCCGCCGACCCGGTCGCCGCGTACGCCGCGCGGGAGGGCCTGGACGTGCCCACCTTCCTGGGCCGTTCCGGCCCCGCCCTGACCGCCGCTCAGGTGGGCGCCGCGGTCACCGGGCTGATCTCCGATCCCGGCGCCGACCAGGACGCTTACCTGCTCACGGCGGCCGGCCTCAGCCCGCTCACGTGACGGACTCTCGCCGCGACGATGAGGAGGATCAGCTCCGGATGGTGGATCAGATGAGCCGTACGGGCGGCAGGTCAGCGGGCGGCCTGGCTGTACCTTTCCGCGACCGTGAAGGCCAGGTCCAGTGACTGGCTGCGGTTGAGTCGCGGATCGCAGGCGGTCTCGTACCGCTGGTGCAGGTCATGCTCGGCAATCTGGTGACTGCCGCCCACGCACTCCGTCACGTTGTCGCCGGTGAGCTCCATGTGTATTCCGCCCGGGTGGGTGCCGAGCGCCCGGTGGACCTCGAAGAACCCGTGCACCTCGGCCAGGATGTCGCTGAACCGCCGCGTCTTGTAGCCGCCCGGCGCCTCGAAGGTGTTGCCGTGCATCGGGTCACAGATCCAGGCGACCGGCGTCCCGGCTCGGCGGACCGCCTCGACCAGGGGCGGCAGGAGGTCACGGACCCGCGCGGCTCCCATCCGGGTGATGAAGGTGAGCCGCCCGGGCAGGCCGTCCGGGTTGAGCGCCTCGGCGAGCGCGAGGACCTCCGCGGGCGTGGCGGAGGGGCCCAGCTTGACCCCGATGGGGTTGTCGATGCCGCGGGCGAATTCGATGTGCGCGTCACCAAGGGCCCGGGTCCGCTCACCGATCCACAGGAAGTGCGCCGAGGCGTCATACCGCAGCCCGGTGTGGAAATCCGTTCTGGTCAGCGCGTCCTCATAGTCCAGGAGCAGCGCCTCGTGGCTGGAGTACAGCTCTACGGAGCGCAGCTCCTGCGGGTCCGCGCCGCAGGCGTGCATGAAAGCGAGGGCCCGGTCGATCTCGCCCACCAGCCGCTCGTAGTTCTGGCCCGACGGGCTGGTCCGGACGAAGTCCTGGTTCCAGGCGTGCGCCCGGCGCAGGTCCGCGAAACCGCCGGTTGTGTAGGCCCGGCACAGGTTGAGCGTGACCGCGGCGCTGTGGTAAGCGCGCAGCAGCCGATCCGGGTCCGGCGTCCTGGCCTCCGGGGTGAAGTCGAAGCCGTTGACGGCGTCGCCGCGGTAGGCGGGCAGTTCGACGCCGTCGCGTGTCTCGGTCTGACTGGACCGCGGCTTGGCGAACTGGCCGGCCATCCGGGCAATCTTGACGACGGGCACGCTCGCCCCGTAGGTGAGGACGAGCGCCATCTGCAGCAGCGTCTGCAGCTTGGCGCGGACCGCGTCGGCGGTCGCGCCCTCGAACGTCTCCGCGCAGTCGCCGCCCTGCAGGATGAAGGCCTCGCCCCGCGTCACCGCGGCCAGACGTTCCCGCAGCTGGTCGCATTCGTCGGGGAAGATCAGCGGCGGCAGCGCCGCCAGCTCGCTGGTGACCGCCTTCAGCCGCTGCCGGTCGGGCCAGTCGGGCTGCTGACGTGCCGTCAGCCCCCGCCAGGTGGCCGCCCCGGAGCCTTCCGTCACCGCGGTCATGGCCGGGGCTCCTGCGCAAGCGGGCCGAATTTGATCACAGTCTCACCGTACCGGCCTGGGCGTCACAGCCGCCCGGCGGCCTTCAGGGCCAGGTAGGCGTTGGCCAGGGCAGGCGGCAGGCGTTCGGGCGGGGCGTCCACCACGACGGCCCCGCGCCGCTGCAGCTCCGCCGCGACCTGGGCACGTTCCGCTCGGGCCCGTTCCGCCGCAGCCGCCGTGTACACGAGCCCGGCCTCGCCGCGACCGGCGGCTAGTTCGTCGACCCTGGGATCGGCGACCGCGCCGACCAGCAGCTGGTGCCGGGAGGCGAGCAGGGCCACGTGCGGCAGCAGGTTCTCTGCCAGCGCCGCCCGGTTGAGGTCGGTCAGCAGAACCACGAGGCAGCGCTGGCGGGCGTGCGCGAGCACCGTGGCTGCCATCGCCGCGCCGTCCGGCTCGACCAGCTCCGCGTTCAGCGGCGCCATCGCGTCGGTGACGGCCGCCAGGACCGCCGAACGCGGTGTTCCGACGACTCGCGCCCGGATCCGGCGGTCCATGGCGATGAGGTCGAGCCGGTCACCCGCGCGCGCGGCCAGGGCGGTGAGCAGCTGCACCGCGTCCATGGCCGCGTCCAGCCGCGGCGCGTCCCCGACCCGCCCGGCCACCGTCCGCCCGGTGTCCAGCAGCACCAGGATGCGGCGGTCACGCTCCGGGCGCCAGGTCCGCACCAGCACCTCGGAGTGCCGCGCCGTGCCCCGCCAGTCGATGGAGCGCACGTCGTCGCCGACCACGTACTCGCGCAGTGAGTCGAACTCGCTGCCCTGCCCGCGCCGCAGCGAGCGGTGCTGGCCGTCGAGCTCGCGCAGCCGGGCCAGCTTCTCGGGCAGGTGCCGCCGGCTGCGGAACGGCGGCAGCGCCCGCACCCGCCACGGGACCGGGCGGCTGGCCTGCCGCGCGGCCAGTCCCAGCGGGCCGGACGAGCGGATGGTGACCGTGGCCGCGACGGCGTCCCCGCGCCGGGAAGGTGTCAGGGCCGTCCGCACCTGCGCTGACCCGCCGCCGGCCAGAGCCACCGGCGCGGTCCGCGGCGCAGCCCCGGCGCTGGGCGGCCACGCGTCGCGCAGCTGCGCCCGCAGCGGCCGTCCGGAGGGGTTCGCGATTGTCAGGGTCACCACGGCGGTTTCGCTTAGTCGCACCTTAGTGTCACCGGACCGGGTGAGCCGCAGCTTGCGGACCGGCGCGGCGAGCAGCAGATCCACGACGATGCCTGCGGCCAGCAGCCCCTCGACGAGGATCAGCCCGGTCACCGAGCGGAACGCGAGCACGATCAGGGCCCCGGCCAGGGCGAGCGCGGCCGTCCGCCCGGTGAGCGCCACCGCCGTTACCGGGGGACGGGCACGGACGCGAGCACGCCTTCCAGCACGCCGTCCGGCGACGCGCCTTCCAGCTCGGCCTCCGGGCGGAGCTGGATCCGGTGCCGCAACGTGGGCCGGGCCAGCGCCTTCACGTCGTCGGGGGTGACGTACTTACGGCCCGCCAGCCACGCCCAGGCCCGGCTCGTGGCCAGCAGCGCGGTCGCGCCGCGGGGCGAGACGCCGAGCTGCAGCGACGGTGACTGCCGGGTCGCGCGACACAGGTCGACGATGTAGGAGGTGACTTCCGGCGCCACGCGTACGGTGTGCACCGCCTGCTGCGCGACGTCCAGGTCATCCCGCCCGGCGACCGGCCGCAGTCCCGCCGCCCCCAGGTCACGGGGGCTGAAGCCGGCCGCGTGCCGGGTCAGCATGCCAATCTCTTCCGCCCGGCCCGGTACCGGGATGGTGAGCTTCATCAAGAACCGGTCGAGCTGCGCCTCAGGCAGTGGGTACGTCCCTTCGTACTCGACGGGGTTCTGCGTGGCGGCCACGAGGAACGGTTCGGGCAGCGGGCGCGGGGTGCCCTCCACGGAGACCTGCCGCTCCTCCATGGCTTCCAGCAGTGCGGCCTGGGTCTTCGGCGGGGTCCGGTTGATCTCGTCGGCGAGCAGCAGGTTCGTGAACACCGGCCCTTCGCGGAATTCGAACTCGGCGGTCCTCGCGTCGTAGACCAGCGAGCCGGTGATGTCGCCCGGCATCAGGTCGGGGGTGACCTGGATCCGCCTGGTGTCCAGCGCCAGTGCCGCGGCCAGCGCCCGCACCAGCAGTGTCTTGGCCACGCCCGGCACGCCTTCCAGCAGCACATGCCCCCGGCACAGTAGCGCGATGATCAGGCCGGTGACCGCCTGGTCCTGCCCGACGACGGCCTTGCCGATTTCGTTGCGTACCGCCGCCAGGGCGTCCCGCGGATCCCCGGCGCCGCCCGCTCCGCTGATCACGGCAGCGGAGTCGTCTCGCACCGGGGACGGAGTGTCGGCGGTCACAGGTTCGGTACCTCTCTTTCCAGGGCGTCTTTTTCCAGCTTGTCCAGGCCACCGGCCAGGGCCACGAGCGTGGCGTCGTCGGTCGGCACCGGGCCGGCCAGCAGCGCCACGATCTCGCCGGTGGACCGCCCGCTGCGGGGCGTGAGCGCCGCGGCAGCCCGGTCACGGGACCGGCGCGACCAGTAAAGGTGTCCGTGGCCCTCAACGGTTTCCGCGGCGCGCACCACCACGGGCAGACGTTCCGCGACGACCGGCCCCAGCCGCCGCCCTCGCCACAGCGCCGCGAGGATCGCCGCGATCACCAACTGGATGGCCACCAGATAGGCACCGAACGGAACGATGCTGGTGAACGCCTGCTGCCCGTTCGGGGCTGCGCCGGGGGCGGGCGGCGTCGGCACCAGCCAGATGATCCGGGAGCTTCCGCCGAGCAGGTTCAGGCTCAGCGCGGCGTTGCCGAGCTGAGCCAGGCTGGAGTTTGTGAGCGGTGCGCTGGTGCCGAGCACGGTGATGACCCGGCGGCCGGCGGAGTAGCGGACCAGCGACGGGTGCCCGTTGACCGGGTAACACTGCCCGGCGCCCGGGACCGTAGTGTGCAGCGCCGCCCCGCCCAGCTCTGCGGAGCCGGCCAGGCGCGCGGCGGGCAGGCCGCACTGCGGCGGGAGGGGCTGCACGGGCACCTGGCGCACGTCGGTGACGCCCGGGGCCAGCACGGCCAGCACTGCCGGGTCCGGTTCGACGATGACCCGGTCGGCTGGCACCTGGGCCAGCGACTTCAGCTGGCTGATGGTCAGTAGTCCGGGATCGGTGATCAGCAGTGTGACCGGCCCCCTGCCGCCCGGGGGATGGGCCCGACGATGCGCCCGGCGTCGCCGCGGCCGCCGCGGCGCTCACCGTAGACACGCGGGTCACCGCCGAGCCGCGCTCCGCCAGCAGGGTGGCGAGCGCGCGGGCACCGTCTGGCTGCGGGTTCCCGGGATCGAGGTACCCGGTCGTCCCGGCCGGGGGCTGCAGCAGCGCCACGACGATGCCACCGACGATGATCACGGCGACGATGGCCAGCGGGGCCCGCCACCGCCGCCAGGCCTGGGCAGCCGGGCCCGAAGTGGCCGGACCCCCAGTGGCTGGGTCGGACAAGGCCGGATCGGGGACAGCCGGATGGCCGGTGACCGTGGCCGTCACGCGGGCACCGCCGGGCGGGGCGTGGCGGTACCCGCGACGGCGGCCTCCAGGGCCCGCAACTGGTCCGCTCCCGCCCGGGTCCCAGGCTGGCCGCCGTAGCAGACGTCGTCGAACAGCCCCGCCGCCGCCACGAGGGCGGCCGCGCGCGCCGGCAGCAGACGTCCGGCACTGGCCGCGAGCTCGTCCGCCGTCCGCCCGGGATCGGGGACCAGCACGCCGCGTTCTTCCAGCCCGGCCGCGATGGCCCGCAGGTACTCGAGGATCGCGGCCGCGTAGTCGCCGGCCGCGGCGTAGCGCTCAGCGTGGTCCCGGTGCCCGCGCGCGGTCAGCGCAGGGTCTCCGGCCAGCAGCCCGGTCCGGGCGCGCCGCGAGCGGGCGACCGGGCCGATCCGGCGCAGGACGACGGCCACGATCAGCACCACCAGGGCGGCCAGCGCGACCAGCGCCCACCAGCCGCCCGGGAAACCGCCACTTCCGCCCGACAGCCGGTCGAGCAGGCGTTGGGCCTGGCTGAGCAGCCACTGCAGGAAGGACTGGTGCGGGTGATATATCGCCGTGGACAGTTCGTCGCGGGCCAGCCGCTGCGCCGCCTGCCGCCCGATCCCCGGGACTCCGGTCAGCTGTGTATCACCATTGCCCATGACCCGGGCCTTGTCCCTGGGACTGCGACCCGGACGGCGGCCGCCAGACGGTGGCGAACTCGTCCCCGCCACCTGTCCCTGCCGTGCCTCCCGCGCCGCCCGGGCCAGCCGCCGTGCGCAGGGCCATGTCCAGGCCTTCCCTGCGCATCCGCAGGTCCACGTACAGCAGGACGAGGACGCCGGCCAGCAGCGCGCCGGTCACGGTCCGGCTCACGATCGTGCCGACCGTGCCGATGATGACGGCCAGGATGGGCGGGTGCAGCGGGTTCCCGGCGTGCGAGGTGATCAGGGCGGCCGGGATGCTGAACGGCACCTGCAGGATCGCGCTGGCGATGCCGACGATGAGCTCCGCGAGCAGCGTGATGCCGAACACCTTCCAGAAACTGTGCCGGACCAGCCGCCAGGAGCGGGCCAGCGCCCGCGCCGGGCCGGCCCGCTCGAGCACGGCGATCTGGCTGGCCAGGATGAACGACGTCCAGAACCACACGGTCAGGCCGATCACCAGAATGCCGACCAGCAGGAAGTAGGGGACGATCAGCCCAGTGGGACCGTGCTCGGCCGCCATGAACAGGCCGATCCCCAGGTAGACCGCCCAGAGGCCGAAGATGATCAGGAAGTACAGGATCGTGGCGCCGAACAGGGCCGGCAGCCGCGGCAGCGTACGGTGCCAGGCCTCCCCGGCAGTGATCCGGTCGCCGAGCACCGAACGCCCGATGACGACGGTCAGCATGCCGGTGAGGATCTGCGAGGCGACGAACAGCAGCAGGTAGGCCACCCCCAGCCCGGCGGCTTCGTGGCCGAAGTTCGACAGCTGGTGCCGCAGCTGGGCCTGGCTGGCCTGCTGGGAGCGGTTCAGCGAGCCGAAGTCGCCGAAGCTGGTCACCGTGCTGGGCGCGATGATCGCGGCGATGACTCCGTAGATCGTCATGATGACCGCGCCCAGGCCGAGCGTGGCCCGGGGATTGCGGCGGATCGCGGTGAACGCCCCGTCGAGCATCTCGCTCACGCCGATCGGGCGCAGCGGGATAATGCCCGGCTTGGGCGCCGGAGGCGGCCCCCCGTACGGCCCCTGCCCCCCGTACTGCGGCAGCCCTCCGTAGGGCGCCTGCCCGTACTGGCCAGCCGGTCCGCCGTTCGGCTGCTGCCCGTACGGTGCCTGCCCGTACGGTGCCTGCCCGTTCGGTGCCTGCCCGTTCGGTGCCTGCCCGTACGGTGCCTGCCCGTACGGCGCCTGCCCGTACGGTGCCTGCCCGTACGGCGCCTGCCCGTACTGGCCAGGCGGTCCGCCGTCTGGCCCCTGCCCGTACGGCTGCTGGCCGCCCGGACCGGTTGTCTGGCCGAACGAGCCTGGGCCGGGGGGGCTCCCTGCTTCGGGCGGGAACTCACCCGGCGAAGGCGGGAACTCGCCGGGCGAAGGCGGGAACCCACCGGGCGAAGGCGGGAACCATGGCCTGGTCGGGCCACGCTGATCACCCGGGCCGGGCTGTCCGGTTTGCCCGGATTCCCCCGGCTCCGTCTCGTCAGCCATGTCGGCTTTCCTTACTGTCGCCCCCTATACGGTGCCGACCATACTGGCACGGCTGTGCGATCCGGGGGAACGCCGCTGAGCGGCCTGCCGGGCGGGTATGCGGGCCTCCCAGTCACCGCCGGAGGCGGTAAATCGGGCGCCCGCCGTGACTGTTGGGGCCCCGGCATTCCCGCACTGGCCTCCCCATGCCCGATCACGTGGAACTATAGGGCCATGAAAGGACGTGTGCTTGTCGTCGATGACGACGCCGCCCTCGCGGAAATGCTCGGTATTGTGCTCCGTGGCGAAGGCTTCGAGCCGACGTTTGTTTCCGACGGCGACAAGGCGCTGGACGTTTTCCGTGAGACCCGGCCGGATCTGGTGCTGCTCGACCTGATGCTGCCGGGGACCGATGGGATCGACGTCTGCCGCCAGATCCGGACCGAGTCCGGGATACCGATCGTCATGCTGACGGCCAAAACCGACACGGTCGATGTCGTGCTGGGCCTCGAGTCCGGCGCGGACGACTACCTGGTCAAGCCGTTCAAGTCCAAGGAACTGGTGGCGCGGATACGGGCCCGGCTGCGCCGGACCGACGAGCCGGCGCCGGAGATGCTCCAGATCGGGGACATCAGCATCGACGTGGCCGGGCATTCGGTGAAGCGGAGCGGCGAGGCGCTGAACCTCACCCCGCTCGAGTTCGACCTCCTCGTGGCGCTGGCCCGCAAGCCGCGCCAGGTCTTTACCCGTGAGGTGCTGCTCGAGCAGGTGTGGGGGTACCGGCACGCCGCCGACACCAGGCTGGTCAACGTGCATGTCCAGCGGCTGCGGGCGAAGATCGAAAAGGACCCGGAGCGGCCGGAGATCGTGGTGACGGTCCGGGGCGTCGGCTACAAGGCCGGCCCGGCCTGAGCCAGGCCCGCTATGCCGGAGAAGCCTGGCTGAACTGGCGGGAACGGCTTATGCTGCTCCCGATGAACGACGATGGGGATGCCTGCGCCTAGTCCAGCCGCCGACACGAAGAAGGGCCAGGGCGAGCCGGGTGCCGGTGGCGCGGCCCGGGCTAGAAGCGCGCCCGCACGCAAGCGCCGCCGGGGCATGTACAAAATCGTTCGCCAGTCGCGGGCTGTCCGGCTCGTCGGGCGCCGGCTCCCTCGGCGGGCTAAGCGGCTCCTCAAGGCGGCCCGGAAATGGCAGCGGGAACGCTCCGAAGACCTGCGCTTCCGCTGGCGCCGGTCGCTCCAGCTCCGCGTCGTGACCACCACGCTCGCTCTGTCGACCCTGGTCATAGCGGTACTCGGCTTCTTTCTCACCCAGCAGATATCCGACGGGCTGCTGCTGAATAAGGAGAAGTCCGCCACCGCCCAGGTGTCCCAGGGCCTCACCGTGGCCGAGAGCAGTCCCGGGTTCAACCGGGCTCCGTCGTCGGCCGCCCTCGCCGACAGCTTCCTGTACCCGACCGCCCAGAAGCTGCAGAACGCCAGCGGCAACAACAGCACCTACGACGTCGTGATCGAGGTCAGCTCCAGCCGGGTCGCCCTGCCGGTCTACATCAAGGGCGTCGCGGCCGGCGCAGATCCGGGCCTGAGCATTCCGACCGCCCTGTCGGACAGCGTTCAGTCGGAACAGGACCACGGCGCCGCCAGCAAGATGTTCTATGCGCCCACGATGATCGTGTCGACGCTCGGCCGCGCCAACCAACCGGGCCTCGCGGTCGGTACGCCGCTGGGCAACTACTACCAGCTCTACTACCTGTTCCCGATGCAGCAGGAGCAGCAGACGCTGCAGCTGGTCCAGCGCACCCTCATCGGGGCCGGCCTGGCGCTGATCGTGCTGCTGGCCCTGATCGCCTCGCTGGTTACGCGCTGGGTGGTCATCCCCGTCCGGCACGCGGCGCAGGCGGCTCAGCGGCTGACCGCCGGGCGGCTGGAGGAGCGGATGCGTGTCCGCGGCGCCGACGACCTCGCCGCCCTGGCGACGTCGTTCAACGAGATGGCGGCGAGCCTGCAGGACAAGCTGCGCGAGCTGGAGGAGCTGTCCAAGCTGCAGCGGCAGTTCGTCTCCGACGTGTCGCATGAGCTGCGGACCCCGCTGACCACGATCAAGATGGCCGCCGAGGTGCTCCTCGAGGCCAAGGACACCTTCGACGTCTCCTCGGCTCGCTCCGCCGAGCTGCTGCAGGGCCAGCTCGAACGTTTTCAGGAACTGCTGGAGGACCTGCTGGAGATCAGCAGGCACGACGCGAACGCCGCCACCCTGGACGCCGACTCCGTCGACATCAGCGACCTCGCCCGGCGGGCGGCAGATGACGCCCAGCAGCTGGCCGAGCGTCGCGGCTGCCGGATCGAGTTCCGGCTGCCCGCCGAGCCGTGCCTGGCCGACGCGGACCGCCGCCGGGTCGAGCGCATCCTGCGCAACCTGCTCGTCAACGCCGTCGAGCACGGCGAGGGCAACGACGTCATCGTCACCGTGGCGGCCGACCGGGACGCGGTCGCGGTCGCCGTGCGGGACCACGGGGTGGGCCTGAAGCCGGGCCAGGACCAGCTCGTCTTCGACCGCTTCTGGCGCGCCGACCCGGCCCGGGCCCGCACCACCGGTGGCACTGGGCTCGGCCTGGCCATCGCGCTGGAGGATGCGCAGTTGCACGGCGGGTGGCTGCAGGCCTGGGGTTCGCCCGGCAAAGGCTCTGTTTTCCGGCTGACGATCCCGCGCGTCGCCGGGCAGATGCTCGTCGGCTCCCCGCTGCCGCTGGTCCCGGACGACACGGGCCTCATGCCGAGCATCGGTGAGATTGTTCCCGCCGCTCTGGGATTGGGCGGCGACCTGCATACCCTGGACCAGGCCACCCTCGACCAGCCCGTCCCCGACCAGCCCGTTCCGGACCAGCCCGTCCCCGACCAGGCGGGCCGTGACGGCACCGACCGGGTGGGCGAGACCGAGGTGGGCACGCGTGGGTAGACCGCCCCGGCGGCGACGTGTGGCCTGGCTCGTTACGGTGATCGTCATCTGCACCCTGGCCTTGGCCGGCTGCGTCACCGTACCGACCAGCGGCCACGTCCAGGCGGTGAACGTCACGCAGGGCGGTGCGGGCGGCGGCCAGGACTACCTGCAGCCGATTCCGGTCCCGCCCGGGTCGGGCTGGAGCCCGCGGCAGATCGTGTCGGGCTTCCTGGCCGCCAACGCCAGCTTCGCCAAGGACCATGCGGTCGCCCGGCAGTACCTGACGTCCTCGGCCAGTCAGTCCTGGCGCCCGGGGTGGGCCGTCACCGTCTTCAGCCAGAACCCCAGCCTGCTCACGGCCGAGCCCGGCTCGCCGCATTCCGGCCGCACGCCCCCCACGGCCGTGGTCCAGGTCAGCGGCCAGGTGCTGGGCACCGCATCGGACAGCGGGCAGTACGCGATCTCCGCTCAGGGCCGGGCCCCGGCGAACGAGAAGTTCGTCGTCGTCAAGCAGGGGTCGGATTGGCGCATCTCCGGCCTGCCCAGCGTCGTGCTGCTCAACGAGGCCGATTTCCAGCACGTGTACCAGCCGCGCAACGTCTACTTCTTTGATCCCGCGATGCAGGTGCTCATCCCCGACCCGCTCTATGTGCCCCAGGAGGCCACCCCAGCGGATTTGATCGCCCAGCTGCTGCAGGTGCTGCTGGCTGCGCCGTCGGGCTGGCTGCTCGATGCGGCGCAGACCGCGTTCCCGCCTGGCACCCGGCTGCTGAACCTGACCCTGGACGGCGCCACCGCCATCGTCAACCTGGGCGGGGCGGTGGCGGGGGCCACGCCCGGCACGCTGCGGCAGATGTCCGCCCAGCTGTTGTGGACGCTGGCCGGGTCGACGGCGGTCGAGCCGTCAATCCAGTCCGTGGAGCTCGAGGTCAACGGAAACCCGGTGACCCTGCCGGGATTGGGCAGCCCCGCTCAGCAGATCGGCTCCTACGCCAGCTACGTGCCCTCCGCCCCGGCCCACGCCAGCTTCTACTACGCCGACGGTCAAGGCCAGGTACGGTCGCTGTCCGGCGCGGCGCAGGCCAGTTCCCCGCAGGGAGCCCCGGTGCCCGGCGGGGCGGGGACCGGGCAGATTCCGCTCACGGCGGTGGCCGTCTCCCCTGACGGTCGTTACCTGGCCGGCCTCGGGCCGGGCGGCGTCCTGTACACGGGCAGCCTGGCTAGGAAAGCCATCCTGACCCAACGGGCTACCGGCCGTTTCACGACGCTGAGCTGGGACACCCACGACGACCTGTGGGCGACCGGCAGCGGTCCCAGCGGGCCCGCCGGGCAGGTCTGGCTGATACCGGGCCGGAGCGGCGCGGCCGTCCCGGTGTCCACCGTGCTGCCGTCTGGGGACCGCGTCACCGACCTGAAGGTGGCGCCGGACGGCGTGCGCTGCGCGATGATCGTTGCCGGCAGCGGCGGCTCCGAGCTCATGCTCGCGGCGATCGTGCATTCCGGCCAGCAGGCCGACATCGGCACCGCCGTGTCCATCAGCGCGCAGAACGTCCACTTCACCGCTTTGACGTGGTACGACGCGGATCACGTGATCGCGCTGAGCCCATCCCCGGGTGACCCGGTGCTGGACGAGGTGGCCATGAACGGGCAGCCGCCGATCCCGGTTCCTGCCGTGCAGGGCACCGTCTCGATCACCGCGGACGGGTCCTCCAACCCGCTGGTCGCGGGCCTGTCCAGCGGCCAGCTAACCAGCCTGGCCAGTCTGGGCGGACTCTGGAGCGGAGTCGTCGGGCCTGGCCTGGCCCCGGCCTATCCTGGCTGACGGCGATCGTTCCCGGCCCGTTACCGGAAATTTCCCTGTCCGTTATGGGGAGCGAAAGGCCCGTCTGGGACTTTATGTAAAGGTTCGGCTACTCTTCGCTTACGATTCCCCCCTGACAATCGGCCCGGATAGGACTAGGTTCATCTCATGGCACCCGTCCGGGTCCGTGGTTGCGCCAGGCTGGGGCCCTTGGGTAAACCCCTAGGGCAGCACCCAGCCGGGCTAGCCGATGCCAGCCGCAGGCTAAACGGCCCACGTAAGGCGACTTCTCGTCGACCGATCACGGTGCGGCTTAGAAGTAAGTCCTGCCCCGCCAGCGGACACCGGGTCTGCTGGGCCGGGAGAAGGGCAGTAGTGGCCACAGAGCGGCCGCGAGCCCCTCAGCAGGCGGATGTGGGGACGAAGACCAGGTCGGCCGGACGGGTGCCCCTCGAACAGTCGCCAGACGCGATTATCGGCAGTAAAGGGGATCGCAATGGACATCATCTTCAAGAGCCGGCGCACTAACATCCCCGAGCACTTCCGCGAGCACGCGGTCGGCAAGCTCGTCAAGATCGAAAAACTGGATCAGAAGGCGATCCGGATCGACGTGGAGGTCAGCTCGGAGCGCAACCCTCGGCAAGCGGGGCGTCGGCAAAAGGTCGAGCTCACCATCCAGTCGCGCGGCCCGGTGATCCGCGCCGAGGCAGCCGCAGACGACCGCTATACGGCCCTCGACCTGGCCTACGCCAAGCTCGAGGCCCGGCTGCGCCGGGCTCATGACCGGCGGAAGGCACGGCACGCCGACCGGGAGCTCGCCCGGGTAGGTAGCGCGTCTCCAGATGCGTCCCTGGTGCCGGACACCATCGTGCCGGAGGTGGCCGAGGCGGCCCAGCCCATCCTGGCCGATCGCGGCCAGGTAAACGGCAATGGTCATGGCCGGCCCCAGCTGGACGGTGACCTCGACGGTGCGGAGAGCACGTCCGCGCATTTCGTGCCGATCCAGATGGAAGGGGACGGCCCGCTGGTCGTCCGGGAGAAGTTGCACCCGGCGGAGCCGATGACGATCGACCAGGCCCTGCTGGAGATGGAGCTCGTTGGGCATGACTTCTACCTGTTCCATGACCGCGACTGTGACCTGTTCAGCGTGGTGTACCGGCGCCGCGGTTACGACTACGGTGTGATCCGGCTGGTGGAACATTCCGCATGAACGGCTAAGACGGGAAAAAGCGGGTAATGGATCCCGGCTGTGCGGCTCGGCCGTGGCGCGCTTGATTTGCGCGGCGCGCCACGGCTCGGCCACCATCTGTTGACATGAGCGTCATGTCGACCCAACTCCGGCAGGACAGCGTGGCCGGTACCCGGACGGACCACCGTAGGTGGGAGGAGACAGTGTGAGCGAGGGTTCCGGTGCTCCCGACGGCGAGCGGGCCAGCGGGAAGGCTCCTGACCCGATCCGCGTGCTGATCGCCGACGATCACGCGCTCTTCCGGCGCGGCCTGGAGATGGTGCTCGACTCCGAATCGGACATCGAGCTGGTGGGACAGGCCAGCGACGGCGCCGAGGCCGTGGTCCGGGCCGGTGAATCCCTTCCCGACGTGGTCCTGATGGACATCCGCATGCCGAAGACGAGCGGTATCGAGGCCGCCCGGGCGATGAAGGAAGGCGCGCCCAGCGCCAAGATTGTCATGCTGACCATCAGCGACGAGGAGGAAGACCTCTTCGAGGCGATCAGATCAGGTGCCAGCGGCTACCTGCTCAAGGACATCCCGCTCGATGAGGTAGCGGACGCCGTCCGGGCTGTGCACGGCGGCCAGTCGCTCATCAACCCTTCCATGGCGGGCAAGCTGCTCACTGAGTTCGCGACGCTGGCCCGCCGCGATCAGGAGGAAGAGCGGCCGCAGCAGGTGCCCGCGCCGAAGCTCACTGACCGGGAGATGGAGGTCCTGAAGCTCGTCGCGCGCGGCATGAACAACCGCGACATCGCCAAGGAGCTGTTCATCTCCGAGAACACGGTCAAGAACCACGTGCGCAACATCCTGGAAAAACTGCAGATCCACTCCCGGATGGAAGCCGTCATGATCGCCGTCCGCGAAAAACTGATCGAATTCAGCTGAGTTGGCCCGGGGACGCCCCCCCGGATCCCCTCGGTGCATTTCGCGCCCGCGCGGTGGTACTTCGCCGACGGTGCTGGCCCGGGGGGGGGCGACCCCCCGGAACCCCCCGCTGCGCTCCGCGCCCGCGCGGTGGTACTTCGCCGACACACCGGCCACTCACCGGGCATTAGGCCCGGTTCGCTGGGCCGGTCACGAGCGCCTCGCCATAACCCGTCGTGGTCGCTCGCCGACAGCACCGGCCGGTAACGAGCGTCTCGCCCTAAGCCCAGTAGGGCGCGCAGGCTCTTGGCGCTGGCGGCCGGTTCCACCTGGCCTAGCTCCACCTGGTCGCAGCCGACCCATTCGGCGG
>Ga0302308_10001903_pt1 | contig 16942 bp, 18 predicted proteins | sample III_Palsa_E3_3_FD_200531 | JGI IMG/M metagenome (GOLD analysis project Ga0302308, IMG submission 200531) | Peat permafrost microbial communities from Stordalen Mire near Abisko, Sweden - III_Palsa_E3_3 | ecosystem: Environmental > Terrestrial > Soil > Palsa > Peat permafrost | place: Sweden... | reverse complement strand
ACCAGCTCGGATGCAGTGACACCGGCGCGCGCCATCGCCAATTCGATCACCTCGCGGGTATTGCGCCATATTTCCGCCGGATCGTGCTCGACCCAGCCCGGCTGCGGAAAGATTTGCGCGTGTTCGCGCTGCGCGCTGGATACGATCGCGCCGCTGCGGTCGAACACGATGAAGCGCGTGCTGCTCGTGCCCTGGTCGATGGCGCCGACGTACTTCGGTGAGCTCATGATTCCTGCGCGCCGAATTGATCCACCGAGGCGGCGTACAGTTCGGCGCGGTCCAGCTCGCCTTCGAGCAGGTGGTAGGCATCATCGTCGATGCGGCCGTGCCTGCGCCATTCGGCCAGCAGCCCGCGCTGCGCGGTGGTGGCGAGCACGCGCAGGTCATCATACTCGGTGAGCGGCCGGGCGACCTCGGTATTCGCCTGCCGCGCGGCGCCATACTCGCTGCGCAGGGCGGCAGCGGCTTCTCCCGCCCGGCCGGCCAGCGCGCCCAGGGCAGCCTCCAGCATCGCGCTGCGCGCTTCGCAGACCGCGTCCGCGAGCGCATGGTCCGGCGCGATGCGCAACAGGGTTATCAGCGGCCTGATGGTGAAACCCTGGACGATGAGCGTGCCGAGCACCACGGTGAACGCGCTCAGCACGATCAGATTGCGGTTCGGGAATTGCAGCGGCAGCGCGAAGGCGGTCGCGAGCGTCACCAGTCCGCGCATGCCGCACCACGATACCAGCACTCCGATGCGCGCGGGCGGCACCGGAAACGGCCGCGGCGAGCGCTTTGCCGCAAACGCGCGGTACCGCCTCATGGCCCATCCGTAGCTCATCACCCACGCGAATCGCACGCCGATCACCACCGCGAGCACAATGGCGGCGAAGCCAAGCGCGTGCTTCAGGGCGGTGCCTTGCAGTTCGCTGAAGATGACGCGCGCCTGCAGGCCCATGAGCAGAAAGGCCAGCACATTCAGCACGAACACCACCGTGGCCCAGACCGCATTGGAGTTGACCCGGTCGCGCGCGCTGGTGCGCGCCGGCAGATAGCGCGCCACCACCGCCGCCAGCGCGACTACCGCGACGATGGAGGACAGATGCAGCCGGTCGGCGAGCAGCCAGGTGCCGTAGGTCACCAGGAACTGCGCGATGATGGAGGCCAACGATGCGCCTTGCGGGCGTATGACTTTCATCGCGATCCATCCCGCCGCGGCTCCCACCAACGCACCCCCCGGCACGGCGATCAACAGCCCGGGGACCGACTCGGCCCACGCGCCGGGCGATGTCGTGGCGCCCACCGCCACGCCAAAAATCAGCAACGCGACCGCGTCGTTCAGCAGGCTCTCGCCCTGCAGGATTGCCATCGTGCGTCGCGGTAGATTGAACTCCTGCAGCACCGCGGCCGCCGCGGCCGCATCCGGCGGCGCGACGATCGCGCCGAGCGCCAATGCCGCCGCGACCGGCATGCCCTCGAGTGCCCAGCCGGTCCAAGCGACCGCGGCCGCGGTTATCAGCACCAATACGACGGCCAGCGAGGTGAGCGGCAGCCAGTTGCGCAGCAGCTCGCGCGGCGGCATGTCGAATGCGGTATCCATGACGGCGGGCGCGACGAACAGCGCCAGAGCCAGCCGCGGCTCGATGCCGACGCGCGGCACCCAGGGCATCGCTGCCACACAGCCCCCGACCAGCGCGAGCATGGCGGGATAAGGCACCCGCAGCCGCCGCGCGAGCCGGAGCAGCACCAGTGCAATGGCCAACAACAGCAGCGTGCTCTCAAATAGAGTCATCGCGTCCAAGGATACCTGCCGCGGTGCTCCTTGCGCGAGTTCGCTACAATGCAGCTTGAGCCCGGAGGGGATCCAGATGACTCGAGCGTTTGCCATCGCCGCTGCGGCGATCGTCATATTCTCATCACCCGCAGTCGGCGCCGATGCGGCGGCGGGCAGGGCCCTATTCCGCGCGCAATGTGCGCTGTGCCATACGGCGGAGCCCGGCGACGACGGCGGCGCGCAGGGACCCTCGTTGATCGGTGTATTCGGGCGGCCAGCCGGCACCGGTGCGGGATTCTCATATACCAATGAGCTCCGCGCCTCGGGATTGACCTGGGACGCGGCGACTTTGCAGCGTTTCCTGCAATCCCCGACGGGGCTGGTGCCGGGCACCTCGATGGTGGTCGCGGTGTCCGGCGACGCCGACCGGGCCAACCTGGCGGCCTACTTCCAAAGCATGCGGGGCGCGGGCGACAACCGCTCAGCTCCAGCCGCAGCGCCGGTGTCCGCGATCCCGCCGCGCAGCGAGCTATCGGCGGACTGGCGACAGGACACGCCGGGGCGGGTGCACCGGATTGAGGTTGCCTCCCTGCCGCCGCCCTATATCACGCCGTCGGCACGCAACAACCCGCGCGCCGGCGCGCGCCCGCCTCTGGTCAAGCTTGCCGTGCCGCCCGGATTTCACGTCGACGTATTTGCCAACGGGCTCGCCGGACCGCGCAAGATGCTGGTCGCACCCAACGGCGATATCTTGGTGAGCGAAATGCGCGGCGGGCGCATCTCGGTGCTGCACCCGGCGGCCGATGGCTCGCGCGCGGCGAAGACCGACGTTTACAGCCAGCGCTTGAGCCTGCCGTTCGGGCTCGCTTTCTATCCGAATGCCAAGAATCCTCAGTGGCTGTATGTCGCTGAAACCAACCGCGTGATCCGCTACGCCTATGCGGTGGGTGATGTGGCGGCGAGATCGCCGGCCGAAGTGGTCGTGCCTTATCTGCCGAGCGGCGGCGGACACTCCACCCGCGATATCGCATTCTCGGCGGACGGCTCGCAGATGTTCGTCTCCGTGGGATCCGGCTCGAACGTGGCCGAGGGCATGTCGAGGAAGTCGCCCGGCGAAATCCGCGCTTGGCAGGCAACCCACGGGCTCGGCGCGGCGTGGGATCGGGAGGCGGACCGGGCCGCCGTTCTGGTGTTTGACGCCAAGTCGCCGGCGGCGCCGCAGCTCTACGCCACAGGATTGCGCAACTGCGTGAGTCTCACCGCGCAACCTGCCACCGGCGCCTTGTGGTGCACCACCAACGAACGCGATGCGCTCGGCGATGATCTGGTTCCCGATTATTCCACCCGCCTTACCAAGGGCGGATTTTATGGCTGGCCCTGGTACTACATAGGCTCGCATCAGGATCCGCGCCTCAAGGAGCAGAGGCCGGATCTGAACGGTCAGGTGCTGGTGCCGGACGTGCTGTACCAGTCGCACTCGGCCGCCCTGAATCTCACCTTCTACAGCGCGAGCACGGGCAAATCGGCGTTCCCGGCCGAGTACGTCGGCGATGCCTTCGCCGCATTCCATGGGTCCTGGAACCGCAGCCTGCGCACCGGGTACAAGCTGGTGCGCGTGCGCATGAAGAACAATCTGCCCACCGGCGATTACGAAGACTTCCTCACCGGCTTCATCGTCGACAACCAGTCGGTGTGGGGACGCCCCGTCGCCACCACCGAGCTTGCGGATGGTTCGCTGTTGATGAGCGAAGACGGCGGCGGAACCATCTATCGCATTACTTACTCGCCGTGAGCTGGCAGAGGATTGCATGCCGCTGACCACCCGACATTCCGCCGGCGGCACGCCAAGACTCGAGCGTTGGGGGGTCGACAGCGAATACGGCACCTTGCGCGAGGTGCTGGTCGGGCCGATCGACAATTTTTCCTGGCGCGCGGGCAATGCGGTCGCGGAACGCGCGGAGCGGATCGGCTTGAAGTTCGACTACCCAGTGGCGCGCGCCCAGTACGCCGAGATGCTCGATGCCTACCGCCAAGCCGGGGTGACGGTGCACATTTTGCCGGCTGAAGCGGGCCTGCCCTATCAGATTTTCGCGCGCGACAGCAGTGTCATGACTCCCTGGGGCGCGGTGATCATGCAGCTGCAAAAGCCCTACCGGCGCGGCGAGTATGCGGGCTGCCTGCGCTTTTATCTCGATGCTGGCATTCCGATCTACGATCTGGTCACCGCCGGCAATGTCGAGGGCGGCGATTTCATGGTGCTCAAGCCTGGGGTCGCGATCTGCGGCTTCTCCGGCCAGCGCTCGATCGAGCCCGCCGTCCGGCAACTGCAGGCGTGGTTCGAGGCCGAGGGCTGGGAATTTCACACCTATGCCTTCGATGCGCACTTTCTGCATCTGGACGTGCAGATGGGGATGATCGCCGCGGGCCTTGCGGTGGTGTGCGTCGAGGCGGTCGAGCCGGAGCTGGTCGAGTGGCTGAAGGCAAAGCGCATCCGCGTGATCCCCATTCCCTACGGCGATGCCATGCAATTGGGCAGCAATGTGGTCGCGTTGGGAGGCGATCGGGTGCTGGTTCCCGCCTCCAGCAAGAACCTGATCGCCGCCTGCCTCGCTGAAGGATTGACGGTCTACGATCCCGATGTCTCGATGATCGGCAATGGCGGCGGCGCCGTGCACTGTATGTGCCAGGCGCTGAAGCGCGATTCTGTCCGCGCATGACCCTGCACTCGCTGTTTCCCACTCTGGTGTACGCCGCTTCTCTGCAGAGCCGCGGCGCGCGCGACTTCAATCGGCAACTGCTGAAGGAGTGCCTGCAGCTCAAGCAGGACGACGCGGGCGGGCGCCGCTGGTCCGCCAAGAATTATCCGGGCGGCTATACCTCGTACGGCTCCGCGCATCGGCTGCAAAAGATCTCTCCGACATTCGAGGCCTTGCGCCGCAAATTGCAGCGCCACGTGAAGGCCTTCAGCGCTGCGGCGCAATGGGACCTGACGGGGCGCGAACTGGCGATGACCGATTGCTGGGTCAGCATCATGCCGCGCCACGTGGTGCACGGCCTGCATCTGCATCCTTTGTCGGCGCTCAGCGGCACTTACTATGTCGAGGTGCCATCAGGGTCCCCTGGACTTAAATTCGAGGATCCGCGCCTCGACCGCTTCATGGCCGCGCCGCCGCGTAAAGTGAATGCGCGCATGGAAAACCGGCCGTGGGTCACCCTGCCCGCGACCGCCGGGCGGCTGTTTCTGTTCGAAAGCTGGCTGCGCCACGAGGTGGCGCCCAATCCGGTGGCGGCCGAGCGGGTGAGCGTCAGCTTCAATTACAGCTGGGTCTAGGAGCATGTGGTAGCCGGACATTTCTTGTACGATTGGGCATGAACACCAAATCCTCCGATGCCACCATGGCGGTTTTCCTCGATCTGGAGAACATTGCGCTCGGCGCACGCGATGCCAAATACCCGAGCTTCGACATTGAGAAAGTGATCGAGCGCCTGCTGCTCAAGGGCCACATCGTGGTCAAGAAAGCCTACTGTGATTTCGACCGCTACAAGGACTTCAAGCGCGGCCTGCACGAGGCGGCCTTCGAATTGATTGAGATCCCGCATGTGCGCCAGTCCGGCAAGAATTCCGCCGACATCCGCATGGTCGTCGATGCGCTCGACCTGTGCTACACCAAAGGGCACGTCGACACCTTCGTGATCTTGAGCGGCGATTCCGATTTCTCGCCGCTGGTGAGCAAGCTGCGCGAAAACGCCAAGACGGTCATCGGCGTGGGCGTCAAGAACTCGACCTCGGATTTGTTCATCAACAACTGCGACGAATTCATTTACTACGATGATCTGGTGCGCAAGGAACCCTCCAGGACGCGCCGCCGCGCCGCGCCGGCTGCGCGCTCCACTGCTGCCTCATCGGAGAGCGCTGGCTCGTCCGAGAACAAGGGCCCCGACCCGACCGATGCCTTCGACATGGTGGTGGAGACCCTGGAGGCGGTCATGGAAGAGCGCGGCGAGAATGATGCAATCTGGGGCTCGATGATCAAGCAGGCGATCAAGCGGCGCCACCCGGGATTCAACGAGCGCGCCTACGGCTTCCGCTCCTTCAACGACTTGCTCGCCGATGCACAAAAGCGCGGCCTGGTCGCCCTGCGGCCGGACGAAAAGTCCGGCGGATACATCGTCCGGGCCGTGGACCGGGCGGCGCCGAAGACGGCCTAATACGCCCGCGATCGTTGCTTCATCGCCGCATTTTCCAGGATCGTCGTGCCGTCCTGCCCGTGAAGAAATTCACCGACAAAGGCACGAGCGATATCGTCCTGATCAATGGTCCCAAACGATCCTGGAACCAAACGCCCCAGTAGAGCGAGAAACCCCGGGGTGTGCGCATTACCTGCAATGATGCCGGGGCGAAAAATTGCCAAACGCTTAAATCCGAGGCTGCGCACTGCAGCTTCCTTCTCACCCATGATCCGGGCGTAACGAATTCCGCTGTTAGGGTTACTCCCGGCTGCCGAAAGCAGCCCGAATCGTTCGACTCCCGCCGCCAGGCAGCCACGCGCAAACGCGCCGACCAGGCCAATTTCCAGTTTCTTAATGTCCTCTTCGCTCCATTGCCGACTCCCCTTACCAATGCCGACACATGATGCGGCATATAACGCTTCGCCCTGCGTGGCGCAGCTCCTGGCAAGTTCGGCGATCTCACCGGCAAAGTTTGCCGCACTGGTATCCATGATCACCTGGCGCAAACGCGCATCGGCAGCAAGAGGAACCGTGCGGCGATTGACCATCACCACTTGCGTGCACGAGCCAGCAGCGAGCAACGCCCGAACCAGCGCCGAGCCAACTTGCCCGCTGCCACCGACGACCAAAACGCGAAAACCCTCATCCATAAAATCTGCGCTCCTTAGGCATCGCAGACCGCGCCGCAAACCGCCTAACTCGGCGGCGGCACATCCCGCTTGCCGCGCAGGGTATTCCACACCGCGATATCCCAGGCGTTATGAATGCCGACGATCATCAGCAGCACTGAGACCGCGGCGGCCATGTACAAGCTGAATTCGACGCTGCGCCAGATTAGCAAGCCGCCGGCCAGCAAACCGGCATAGACGATGCCCGGCAGGATGGCATTCCAGATCCAATCTTCGGCTACCGGAACGTAGGCGCCGGTGATGCGGGCGATACCGGCGCCGACCGTGCCCACATAGATGACTCCCCCAAGTCCCACCATCGTAAAACCCAGGCTAAGGCTCAGCGTATTCTGGCCGGGCACACTTAAGTATGCGGCCAAGGCCAGTACGGAGCCGAAGTGCACGATGGTCGGCGTCACGAAGGTGCGCAGGCCGCTCAATCGGACCGAGTGGGCATCGGCGGCCAGCGCGATGACCACGAAGGTCAGCCCGGTGAGCCCGGCAGCCGCCGATCCCGCCAAGACGTAGAAATTTTCCCAGCCCGCGAGAGATACAGCAGCCATGCGTCCCTACCCCGCCTTGGCGGCTGCCAGGGCATGCAGTCGCGCGATCCGCTCCGGCGCGGGCGGATGCGAATCGAAGAACGCCGAATGAATTCGGTCCGGCGTCAGGGCCGCGGCATTGTCGCGATACAGCTTGACCAAAGCGCTCGCCAGCTGACCCGCATCGCTATAGCGCGCCGCGAAGTCGTCCGCCTGCCGCTCGTGCCGGCGCGACCACCAGGAACCGAGCGGCGTCGTGAAAAACAAGAACACCGGAACCGCCACCATGAACAGCAACAGGGCTGTCGCCGGCGAGGGCACGGGCACGCCCAGCGCCGAATAGAATTGCGGTTGCCGCGCCAGCCATGCAAGCGCGGCGAGTCCCAGAAATGTCGTCAGCATCGACAGCAACAACCGTTGGGTGATGTGCCGCAGGCGGAAGTGGCCGAGCTCATGCGCAAGCACGGCTTCAATTTCGGCGGCCTCCACCCGTTCCAGCAGGGTATCGAAGAACACGATGCGCTTGTTGCGGCCCAGACCTGTGAAGTACGCATTGCCGTGCGATGAGCGGCGCGAGCCGTCCATCACGAACACGCCGCCGCGCGCCGAGTAACCGCAGCGTTCGAGCAGGATTTCCACGCGCCGCCTGAGGGACTCATCCGCCAGCGGCGTAAACCGGTTGAACAGCGGCGCGATGAAGCGTGGAGCAGCCCACATCAGCAACAGCGTGGCGCCCTGCCACACCACCCATACCCACACCCACCACCAAGCCCCCGCCTTCTGCATGAGCGCCAGTGTTGCAATCAGCAGCGGGCCGCCGATGATGAGCGCCAGCAGCAAACGCTTGCCGACATCGATGATGAACAGGCGCGGCGAGATGCGATTGAAGCCGAAGCGCGCCTCGACCCCGAAAGTGCGCCAGAGCTCAACCGGCAGTTCGAGCACCTGCAGCAGGATGAGCACGCTCATCACTACCAGAGCTCCGTGCCACGGCTCCGGCAAGCGCACCGGCCGCAACGCCGCGTCGACCGCGGCGATGCCGCCGCCAAGGGTCAGCGCGATCTTGATGGCGGCCTCGATGAGCGTGGCCCAACGGCCGAGCCTCGCGCGCGCCACCGTGTAGTCGGCCGCCTTCTGCTGGTCGGCGAGCGCGATCTGGCCGCGGAACAGCTCCGGCACCTGATCGCGGTGAGCCGTCAGCGCCGCGATCTGGCGCGAACCGAGCCATAGGCGCGTCGCCGCTTCCGCGGCGAGGGCCACCAGAAACACCAGCGTCAACGCCTGTGGCTCGAACTGCATCATTGCGCGAGCCGGCGCACCAGCGGCTCATTCACGCCATCGAGCGAGAAGCGCACCGAGGCGATGCCAAGCGCCGCGATGCTGAATGCCATGACCACGGCGATATCGACAGTCACGCTGAAGGCGGCGCCGTCGGCGCCGATCACCACTGCGTGCCTCAGCAAGTCGACGCCATGGGTGAAAGGGTTGAGCGTCGCGATGAGTTTCAATAGCGGCGGCAGGTGCTGCACCGGGTACAGAGAACCCGACAGAAAAAATACCGGGAAGATCACCAGATTCATCAGGGTCGCGTAGTTGTCCAGGGTTCCGGACCATGCGGCGATCAGCATTCCGAGGCTTGCGGAGGTCAGCGCGGTGCCCAGCAAGCCGGCCGCCAGCATGGGCACGGAGATGGCGTGGTGCAGAAACCCCAGCAGCGCCAGCAACACCAGCAGCAGCAACGCCTGCATCAGCGCGACGATCATCGCGCCCGCCGCCTTTGCGATCACGATCCAGTAATGCTCGAACGGCGCAATGATGAGCATGCGCATCACGCCGGATTCCTTGTCGTAGGCGGTCGACAGCGCCGCCAGCATTCCGCCGAACAGCAGCGTCATTCCGAGCACCCCGGGCACCAGAAAGCTCTGGTAATCCGCCTCGCCACGCGCGCTTTGCGCCGCCGCAAGCCCGCTGCCGATCACCAGCAGCCAGAGCAGCGGCCGGACCATGGCGGCCAGCAGCCGGCCGCGCTGCCTGCGCAGCTTGAGCAGCTCACGCTCGATCACGGCGAATACCGCACGCGCAATCATCGGCGATTCACCCACAGGAATACGTCATTCAGATTCGGACGGCGCCAGCGCACCTCGCTCGCCACGGCGGCCAGCTCGGACTGCAGCGACCCTAGGTCGGCCGGCTCCGCGTTGTAGAGGAAGTGTAGCCGGTCGGCTTCGATGAGCGCCACGCCTAAGCGCGGCTCGAGCGATTTCGCAAGCTCCGCCGGCTGGTCGGTTTCCACTTCAATGATGTAGCGCGCCAGTTGTTCGACCAGCAATCGCGGATTGCCCCGCCGCACGATTCGCCCCGAGCTCAGGAATGCCACCTCATCGCAATCGGCGGCCTCTTCCAAATAGTGTGTGGTCAAGAACACCGTGACGCCGAGAGTGGCCCGCAGCCGTGCGACGTAGCGCCAGATGGCGCGCCGGTTGGGCAGGTCCAGCCCTATGGTCGGCTCGTCGAGAAACAATACCTTCGGCTGATGGATGACGCCGCGCGCAATATCCAGCGCGCGGCGCATGCCCCCGGAGAGCGCCGCCACTGGGCTGTCGCGCCGCTCGGTCAAGCCGAAGATCTCGAGCAATTCGGCGCTGCGGCGCGCGATCTCGGGGCGCGCGAGCCCGTTGAGAAGACCGGCGAATTTCAAGTTTTCCGCCGCGGACAGCGTGCGGTCGAGCGCCAGCTCCTGGAACACCACGCCGATGCGGCGGCGGATCTCCAGCCTCTGAGTGCGCACATCGAATCCGGCTACCCGCGCCTCGCCCGCGCTCGCCCTGATCAGCGTCGACAGCATGTGGATGGTGCTGGTCTTGCCGGCGCCATTGGGTCCCAGCAAGCCGAAAAACTGGCCGGAGGGAATATCGAGATCCAGGCTGTCGGCGGCGAGCGCGCCGGCGTAGCGCTTGGTCAAGCCGGAGGCTTCGATCACGGGAACAGGGCGCGGGAATTGTCGGGGGTGCGAAATACCAGCGGTTTTTCCTCGACCCGCTCCTTCGCCTCAGGCTGCGGCCGGTTGGCGCGTTCCACCGCCTCGGTGATCAGATGATGATGCGGAGAAAGATCGCAGACCGGATCGGCGTTTGCCGCATCCCCGGTGAGCAGGTACGCCTGGCAGCGGCAGCCGCCGAAGTCGCGCGCCTTCTCGGGGCAACTGCGGCAGGGCTCCTTCATCCATGCATCACCGCGGAAGTGATTGAAGCTTTCCGAATCGAACCAAATGGCCTCGATGCTCGAGCTGCGCACGTTGGGAAACTCGAGGCCGGGCAGCATGCGCGCGGCGTGGCAAGGCAGCGCCAGGCCGTCGGGCGCAATGGTGAGAAACAACGAGCCCAAACCCTTCATGCAGGGCTTGGGACGGCGCTCGAAGTAGTCCGGAACCACGAAATAGATCTGCATCGGTCGTCCTTCGCGCTCGCGGAAACGCCGGGTGGTCTCCTCCGCCCGCTCGACCTGTTCGCGGCTCGGCAGCAGCTGCTCGCGGTTATGCCAGGCCCAGCCGTAGTACTGGGTATTGGCGAGCTCCACGTATTCCGCGCCCATGCGGTCCGCCATCTCGAGAATTTCCTGCACGTGATCGATGTTCATCCGATGCAGCACCACATTCAGCACCATGGGATAGTCGTATTTCTTGATGAGCGCGGCGACTTTGGACTTGAGCTCGAAGGTGCGCGTGCTGCTCAAGAAATCGTTCATCCGCTTCGAGCTGTCCTGAAACGACAGCTGGATGTGATCCAAGCCCGCCTCTTTCAGCGCGCGGATGCGAGTCTCGCTCAAGCCCACGCCCGAGGTGATCAGGTTGATATAGAAGCCGAGCCGGTGCGCCTCGGCAACGATCTCCTCCAGATCGTCGCGCGCCAGCGGCTCGCCGCCCGACAGTCCGAGCTGCACGGCGCCCAAGGCGCGCGCCTCGCGCAGCACGCGGATCCAGTCCTGGGTGTCGAGTTCCGGCCCCGTGCGCTCGAAGTCGGTTGGGTTGTAGCAGAACACACAGTGCAGCGGACATCGGTAGGTGAGCTCGAGCAGCAGCCACAGCGGCGGTCCCGGCTTAGGGTGGGTTGCGAGTGCATTCATGCGGGTATCCTCAGCCATTTCTTTGCGACCGCCATGGCAACGAAAGCCATGACATCGTTGCCAAGTCCGGTGGTCTCGAAGCTGCGTTCCAGGTCCGCGGTGATGTCCGCGATCGACGCCTCGCCCGTGCAGCGCTTCATGATCTCGCCGGCGCTGGCATTGAGCTTGATCATCCCTTCAGGGTACAGCAGCACATGCGCATTCTGCGCGGCTTCCCATTGCAAGCGAAAGCCGCGCTCGATGGCCGGCCGTGCCGTGGCGCTGATCGAGGGGTCGCTCATAGGGGCACCCGGTAGTGCAGCGCCATGGCATCGCTCATCTGCCACAGCACATCGAGCTTGAACTTGAGAATCTCGAGCGCCCGCTCCTGCAGGGCGCGCGTGTCGAAGTGATCGAGCGTGAAGCTCAGGCCGAATTCGACGTCGCGGCGCGCCAGGCTCACGCGGCTCTGGAAGTAACGCAGGCCGGCGGGATCGATCCACGGATAATGCTGTGGCCAGTTGGCCAGGCGCTGCTTGTGAATCTCCGGCGCAAACAGCTCGGTCAGCGAGGAGCACACCGCTTCCTGCCAGGGCGCCCGGCGCGCAAAGTTGACGTAGGCATCGACGGCGAAGCGCACTCCCGGCAGCACCATCTGCAGACTCTCGACCGCGTCGCGCTTGAGTCCCACGGATTCCGCCAGTCGCAGCCAGGAGTCGATTCCCCCGGCGTCATCGCCGTAGCCATCGTGATCGAGGATGCGCTGCACCCAGTTGCGCCGCACGGCGCGGTCGGGGCAGTTGGCGAGGATGGCGGCATCCTTGATCGGAATGCTCGCCTGATAGTAGAAGCGGTTCGCGACCCAGCCGCGAATCTGCTCAGGCGTGGCCCCGCCGGTATTCAACAGGACATTGAACGGGTGGTGGATGTGATAGGCGCTGCCCTGCTTGCGCAGCTGCGCCTCGAACTCTTCGCGGGTCCAGGGCACGGCGCTCACAGCGAAATCTCCATGCCGTCCCGCGCAACCTCAACTCCGCGGCGCGTGAGTTCCGCGAATTCCACGGAGGCCTCATCGAGGATGGGGTTGGTGTTGTTGATGTGAATCAGGATTTTGCGCGTACCGCTCGGCAAGCGCTGCAGATATTCGAGCATGCCGCCGGGACCGCTCTGCGGCAGGTGGCCGATTTCGCGCGCGCGCTTGCCCGATACGCCGACGCGAAGCATTTCATCGTCGGTCCAGAAGGTGCCGTCCACCAGCACGCAGGCGGCGGATTGCATGGCGTGCCATACCCGATCATCGACGGCGGCCAGTCCCGGCGCATACAGCGCCGAGCGTCCGCTGGCCTCGTCCGTGATGACGAGCGCCAGATTGTCGCCCTCGATGGGCGAATCGCGATTCGGTGAATAGGGGGCCGGCTTGCTCGCGACGGGAAGGGCCTGCCAGCGCACGCCCGGCACGCCATCGACCCTGAAGCCGTCCGCGCTCAGATCGATGCGGCGGCGGTCGACGCCACAGTAGTGCGCCAGCACACCGAGAATGGGATTGCCGCGGGTCAGATCGGCATAGGTGCTGTCGGTGCACCAGATGGGCCAGGGGCGTTTCGCTTCGCGCAGCATATAAAGACCGGTGGTATGGTCCACTTGGCCGTCGACCAGGACGATGGCGGCGAGTGCCGTGTCGCGCAGCGCCCGGTTGGGCTGCAAGACGGGACTCGCCTGCAGTTGCGCGCTGATGTCCGGCGAGGCATTGACCAGCACCCAGGAGGCTGCATCGGTGCCGCAGACGGCGATCGAGGATTGGGTGCGCGCCTGCCCACGGAAGGTTCCGGCCCGGTAGCCGGCGCAGTTAGCGCAATTGCAATTCCATTGGGGGAACCCGCCGCCGGCGGCCGACCCCAGCACGCGGATTCTCACGGAGAAAAAGGCGCCGCCCGCTTACGCGGACGAGCGCCCAGTCGCATTTTCAGCGATTCGACACGTACATGGTGATTTCCATGCCATATCGCATTTCTACAGCTTGCGGGGTTTCCCATCTCATAATGAATCTCCTCGAGTGAATGCACCCCCATAGTCGGCGCAATGGCTACGGTCCGAATCAGCGGCATCATGAAACTGGACTCATGATTTTCATGAGGGTCCCAGGGAGGCCCTCGGGCGATGTACCATGCCGCGGATGAGACTGCGGACCCGCCTGAATCTCGTGGTAGCCGGCCTCAGCGCCGCCTTTTTGATCGTGCTGATCGCGGCCGAGATTCAGAGCGCGCGCTCCTCCGTGCGCGAGGAAATCGAGGCGGCCAATCGCGTTGCAGCACAATTGCTGGGCCGCCTGGTGTCGGTCTATAGCCACGTTGGCGGCCCGGATCTGGTGCTGCAGTTCCTGCAGCAGCTCGGCCGGGTACGCTCCAACGAGGTGTCGCTGCTCGCGGCAAGCGGCGAGGTCCTGTATCGATCTCCCCCGGCAACCTACAAGGCCGGACGCGAGGCGCCTGCCTGGTTCGCGAATATGCTGTCTCCCGAGGCGACCAAGTCCACCTTTCTGCTGCCCGCCGGCCTGCAGCTGGTGGTGGAAGCCCAGCCCTCGCGTGCCGTGCTCGACGCCTGGGACGATGTGCTGCGGCTTGCCGTGATTGGAGCGGTCATGCTGGTGGTGGTGAACGGACTCGCCTTCTGGCTGGTGGCGCGGGTGCTCAAGCCCTTCCCGATCATTGCCGACGGCCTGGCGCGCATCGAACAGGGGGATCTGCACTTCCGCTTGCCGGCGCTGCCGGGATCCGAAGCGCACGCCATCGGGGGCGCCTTCAACCGCATGGCGCAGGCGGTCGAAGAAAAAGTCGCCGCCGAGCGCAAGGCGCGCGATGCCGAGACGCGGCTCGAGGAGCGCCGCGAAATGGCCTCGCTCGCGGATCAGCGGGTCGAGGAGGAGCGGCGCCTGATCGCGCATGAGCTGCACGATGAATTCGGCCAGTCGGTGACCGCCATCCGCAGCCTGGCCCTGGCGATCGCCACTCAGGGCGGCGTGCGCGATCCGGAAACCGGCAAGATAGCGCTGATGATCTCGGAAGAAGCAGCGCGCCTCTACGATGCCATGCACGGGCTCATTCCACGCCTGACGCCACTGTCGCTGGATACCTTGGGACTTGCCGCAACGCTCGAGTCCCTGGTGCGCGACTGGCAGCGTCGCCACCCGTCCATCGCGCTGACGCTTCGCCGGGAACTGCCCGATGACCTGGGTCCGAGCATCGCACTTGCGATCTATCGGCTGGTGCAGGAGGGGCTGATCAATGCGTTGCGCCACGCGCAAGCGGCGCGGGTGGATATCGAGGTGCGCACCGAGGCGCAACGCATCATCGTGACCGTGGCCGACGATGGTGTCGGATTGTCGCCCGACTGGGTTCGACCCGGGCACTTCGGGCTGCGCGGCTTGGCGGACCGGGTTGACCAGCTCGGCGGCAGTTTCGATATCGGCAGCGCCGGCGAGCGCGGCGTGCGCCTTACCGCGACGATTCCACTGGCGGCGGCGGCATGATTCGCGTCCTGCTGGTCGACGATCACGCCGTGGTGCGCACCGGCTTTCGGCTGCTGCTGCAATCGCGGCCGGACCTGTCGGTGGTGGCCGAGGCGGAGTCCGGAGAGGCCGCGTGTCAGCTCTACTCGGAGCTCGCGCCCGACATCGTGGTGATGGATCTCGCGATGCCCGGCATGGGCGGTCTCGAGGCGCTGCGCCGGATTCGCGCGAAACATGCCCAGGCACGCGTGCTGACGCTGTCCGCGCACGACGACCCCATGCATGCGCGGCGCGCGCTGCAGGAAGGCGCGCTGGGATTCCTATCCAAGCGCACCGCGCCCGAGGTGTTGCTCGACGCGGTGACCGCGGTGGCCTCCGGGCGCCGCTACCTCGATCCGGCGCTGGCGCAGAAGCTTGCGCTGGCCGAATTCGACGGTGCCGCCAAATCGCCCGTGGAGCGGCTCTCGGAGCGCGAGTTCGAGGTATTCGTGCGGCTTGCCGGCGGCGCGACCGTGCAACTGATCGCCCAGGACCTGAAGCTCTCGGCATCGACCGTGGGCACTCATCTGTACAATATCAAGCAGAAACTAAACGTCGCGAATCAATCCGAGCTGACGCTGATCGCCATTCGTCATGGTCTCATCGAGGCGTAACCCATGGCCGACGACACCATTCAAATTCTTCCGCTCACCGCGCAACATCACGCCGCATGGTTGCCGCTATGGGCCGGCTATCAAGCGTTTTACAAGGCGGACCTGCCCTCCGAGGTCTCCGAGATCACCTGGTCGCGCCTGCTCGACGCGCAGGAACCGATGGGCGGAGCGCTGGCCTGGAAGGGTGCCGATGCGGTCGGCTTGGTGCACCACATCCGGCACCGATCCTGCTGGTCGGTGGGCGACTATATGTACCTGCAGGATCTGTTCGTGAGCCTCACCGCGCGGCGCGCCGGAATCGGCCGCAAGCTCATCGACTACGTGTATCACCTCGCCAACGACCGCGGCTGCTCCCGCGTCTACTGGCTGACCCACGAGACCAACACCGACGCGATGTTCCTCTACGACCAGGTCGCCGAGCGCTCCGGGTTCGTGCAGTATCGGCGTACACTTAAATAGCCATGCATGTCGTCAAGCGCACCGCGGGTCTTTCCAAGGCCGCCGTCTACGCGGAGTTGAACGCGCAACTGGCGGGACTGTTCGCAGGCGAGCGCAACGGCCTGGCCAATGCGGCGAATATGTCGGCGCTACTCTATGAGGGACTGCCGCAGCTGAACTGGGTGGGATTTTATTTTCTTCAGCAAGGCGAACTGGTGCTGGGACCCTTCCAGGGCAAGGTGGCCTGCGTGCGCATTGCGCTAGGCCGCGGGGTGTGCGGCACAGCCGCGCAACGCCGGGAAACGCTGCTGGTGGCGGACGTCGATGGGTTCCCGGGGCACATCGCCTGCGATGCCGCGTCGCGATCGGAGATCGTCGTGCCCTTGCTGCAAGGCGGACGACTCCTCGGGGTTTTAGACGTCGACAGTCCCGAGACGGCACGCTTCGACGAGCAGGACCGCGCCGGCCTGAGTGCCGCCGTCACCCTGCTGCTGCAGCATTCCGACTTCAGCAAGCTGATCGACGACGCTTAAGGCCTAAGTCTCCGCCAGCAAGGCGGCGCAATCGGCATCCTTGGCCTGTGCAGGGGCGATGATCGCGAGCTTCGAATGGTGCGGCCCAAGATCCACGCCGGGGTGGGCCAGAGTACCGCGCAGCAATACCGGCGCGTGCAGCTGGAACAGCCGCAGGCTCTTGGGATGGCCGCTGAGCGACAAATCCAGCGCCTCCGAATCAAGATGAACCTGGCCATCGCCCGTGATCAGCACGCCCTCGGTGTCCACGACCAGTTCATCGGCGGTCAGAATGCCATCGCGCGCGGTGAACTTGGCCGCTGCGCAGCGCACCTCGGTCTCCTTCTTGTTTTTCGTGAGCAACAGACCCAGTCCGCGCAGATCGATTCCAGTCATTTCCGCAAATGACTCTCGCATCGCTCCGTGCGGGAGCATGGCCGTCACGCTGCCGTTCGCGCTGGCCGCGACTTCATGGACCGAACTTCCCTTGCCCGTGATGTTGATTCGCAGCTTGAGCGCGCCGTCGAAGGGCGGCGG
>Ga0302308_10001895_pt1 | contig 16963 bp, 15 predicted proteins | sample III_Palsa_E3_3_FD_200531 | JGI IMG/M metagenome (GOLD analysis project Ga0302308, IMG submission 200531) | Peat permafrost microbial communities from Stordalen Mire near Abisko, Sweden - III_Palsa_E3_3 | ecosystem: Environmental > Terrestrial > Soil > Palsa > Peat permafrost | place: Sweden... | reverse complement strand
CCGAAGTAGAGGCGGCAGAGGATGAGTTCAATGATGACGCCAGTGAAGAAGGTGGCATAGAGCACGGTGAGGGATCGAAGCGGCGGGCGAGGGTTGTCGGGAAGAAGGCGGAGGAGGAGAGGAAGGAGGAGGGCGACGACGGCGGACTCGGGACGCGCAAGGAAGAGTAGAAAGGCGACGCAACCGACGATTGCTGGATGGACTCGCCCGACGCGCCAAAGGAGGCAAAGGCCGGCGAAGAGAGCGCAGAGGGTCGTGGCGAGCATGGTTTCCATGCCGTTGAACTGGTTGCCCTGAAAGAGCGTGGAGGCGAAGAGTGGGACAGCGATTAAAGGAAGGACGCGCAAAGGGCTCCGCAGCCAGTCGCTGTGTGCATTGGCGGCGACGGCCCATGCCATTGCGATGACGGCAGCGAAGGAGAAGAGCCAGGAGCCGAGGATAAGTTGCGTCCAGGGATCCGTGGGCAGATAGCTGAATAGGAGAGTGCAGAAGCTCCAGAGCAGCGAGGTGGGGCCGTAGGTGTGGATGCGGTCGAGGTTCCACGAGAAGCCGAAGCCGTGGCGGATGTTGTGAGCGTAACGCAGAAACATGTAAGCGTCATCGAAGCCGAGCGGCTGACGATGGATGACCACGAAGTTCTGAATGGAGGTCGCGGTGGTCTGGGCGAGCAACAAAGCGGCTGCGATGTTAAGGAGACGTCGCGTTCCGGTGCGATCCATATCTTGCCTCGTTCTTGGTGAGCCTTGGTTCCCTGGGAGGAGCGAGGGCCTACGGCCACTGAACGGAGGTCGCCTGACCACCGAAAGAGGGACCAAGAGGGATGACGGTTGCGTGCTCGAGGGCGGCCGCTTTGTCGGTCCAATTCCAGCCGTCCTGCCACTGGATGAAAAAGTGTGGACCTTGTTTTGCTATCACCTGATCGTAATTGACGACAGGCAGCGAAGTGAAGTGCTGGAGATTGGTTGCGGCGATGGAGTAGGTGTCGTGGTTGAGGAAAGAGATTTCACGCGGCGCGTTGTAAATGAGGGTAATGCGAGCGCGGAGATTGGGATCAGGTGTGTAGTACGAGTCGACGAAAAAATTACCGAGGCTTTGCTCGTAGAGCGGGGCGTTGGGATTGGCCGCGAGCGCGGAGGCGAGTGCGGGCGCTGGATGAAGGCTCGCGAAGATGGCGAGAGATGTGCGGCGTTCCTGGAGGATGTTGTGCGTGTTGATGGCGATGGCGGCAACTGTGATGAGGGTGAGGGTGGAGTAGTAGAAAGCGTTGCTGCGCAATTTGCGTTCGAGCACGATGCCGAAAGTGGCGGCGAAGGCGATGAGAGCCGCGATGACGTAGCGGACTTCCATGGTGTGGGTGACGAAACGGCCGAAGAGGTATCCGAAGAAGGGCAGAAGAGCCATGCTGGCGAGGGCGACCCAGGTATAGGCGTGCTCGTTGGAAGGGCGGCCCTTGAAGCGTTGATAGCCGGCGTACGCGAGGGTCAGCGCGAGGACGACCATGAGGGCTGCGGCTAGCTTTTGGAGAGCCATCGGCCAGGTGGTGTAGCGGAGGAAGAGTTCGCGATAGCCCTGGCTGATGTTGCGGATGTTCACGCCGGTGATGTAGTAGTGCTGACGGTAGGCCATGAGGGCGTGCTGGAAGGGAAGGATAAGGCCGACGGAGGCCAGGCCGACGATGAGGGCCGTGACGACACCGAAGTCGAGACGTTTTCGGCTGAAGGTGCGGGAGAGTTCGCCCAGGGAGACGGGGATGAGGATGAGTACGCCGAAGTAATGGCTCGTGATGGCGAGGGCGATCGCGAGGGCGAGGCCGGTGAGGGGCAGGATTCGGGAACGCTGGATGGTGTCATCGACGGTGGCGATTTGCCAGCACAGGAGCGCGAGAGCGTAGAGACCGAGGAGCAAGCCGTAGGGGCGGCCTTCGACGGAGTAGCGAAAGCTGGCCGTAAGAAGGGGGAAAGCCATCGCGATGATGGCGGAGCGGTCACCGGCGAGGCGGCGGACGAAGAAAAACAGGCAGAATTGAAGAAGCAGGAAGCCGGCGAGCGCGGGCAGACGGAGGGCGATGGCGTTGCGCCCGATGAGATTCATGCAGAGGTGCGAGAGCAGATGGTAGGTGGGCGGATCGAGGGAGATGGGATAGCGAAGCTGGACGAGGATAACTTGCTTGAAGGTGGCGACGCCGTCGGTGTAGAAGGAGAGGAACTCGTCGTTCCACATGAGGCGGACGTGTGACCAGGTGAGCGAAAGGGCAGTGGAGAGCAGAAGGAACAGGGTGAGAAGTGGGTAGGAACGAGGAGAGGTCGTCGGGGGCGAAGGCGATTGTTGCATCATCCGCGCTTTGTCTCCGCTTGGAGTCCGGCAGCGGCAGACGGGGGATCCAGTTTCGATGAAGTGGATGAGGGCGTGGAGGAGGAAGGAAGGGTGGGCATGAAGAACTGCTCAAGGCGCGGCATCCGGATGAAGAGCAGAAGCCCCATGACGATGACAGTCGTAGCAAAGGAGGCCATCAGGAGGGGCTCGCGGTAGAGTTTCTCGGGATTTTGGACGGCGCTTTCCGGCTTGAAGGAGAGCTTGAGATAGATGGCCATGGTGAAGGCGACGAAGGGAAAGCCGAGGATGAGCTCGATGCGGTAGCGAATGATAAAGGCGCCGAGGAAGAGCATTGCCGTGGAGGCGTAGAAGAGGACGGAGACGAGGAGTGATTCCGGGGTGTAGCGCTTAAAAGAGGCTCGGTAGGATCCGGCGAGGGCGTGGTCGCCGGACTTGTGCAGTTCGTTCAGCTCGCTGAAACGCTTGAGCGCCATGAAGTAGCAGCCGATCATCCAGTAGGCAATGAGGAGCGAGACGGGCGGGATGAGGACGCTGGTGACGGCGTACCAGCCAAGCAACATACGCAGCGGGTTATTGATCGATTCGGTGAGGACGTCGAGGTAGGGAACGTCTTTCGAGCGCACGGGTGGGAAGTTATAAATGCAGCCCATGATCCAGAGGATGAGGGCCATGAGGGCGAACATCTTTGAGATGGTGAGGCCGATGGCGATGCCTGCGACCATCATGAGAAGCCACTGGACGTAGGCGGCGGGGATGCTGACGAGGCCGCGGGCGGCTGGGCGATTTTTCTTGATGGGATGGAGGCGATCGAAAGGCGCGTCGAGAACTTCGTTGATCACGTAGTTGCTGCAGGCGACGAGAGTGATAGCGATAAAAGCGAGGAAGAGAGTCTTGATGAGATGGACATTGAAGAGGGAGGGGTCGACGCTGAGGGGGATGATGACGCCGGGGAGAACGAAGAGGTTCTTGATGGAATGATCGAGCCGAGCGATGGCGAGGTGGGCACGGAGTCGCACGGCGAAGGGGACTCTGGTGCTCTCACTTTGAGACATCGGCAACGGACTCCCGTATAGCGGTTGCGGCTGAACTGACAGCACCAGTATAGCGTGCAGGGGTTTGGCTGCCGTGGCTGCGGCGGAAGGCGAGATCGGCGAGGAAGGACGAACGATATACTGACAGTCGTGACAAGAAACGCAGACATGGAAATAGCGAGAGTGGGTCGGCGTGCTAGATTCCAGAGGTGATCCGTACCACGTATGCAAGAAGCGCTGATTTCTGATGCTGGCGAGGGCAAGGAGAAGAGGCGAGGCTTTTATGTCGCTGGAATGCCGTTGTGGGCAATCGTATTCCTGGTATTGACCGCCGTGGTCTCGCTGGCAATCGGACACTATTCCCTGATTAACGGCGACGACATTCTGGAGATATGGTCCGACAGAGCGGGCAGCCTGGGCCAAGTGTGGCACATACAACGCACTTCACCGTTGGTGATCGATCCATTTTTTTATCACGGTCTCACATTTTTTGGGATTCGCGTATTTGGTATCAGGCCGTTCTTCTTGAGGCTTCCGTCGCTCCTTGGCTTCATGGTGATGCAAGTCTGTCTGTTCTATTTTGTTCGTCGCATTGCGTCGGTTCAGGCTGCGGTGTTCGCGCTTGCGTTTCCCATGGTCACAGGTGGATTTCTATACACAGTAGAGGTCCGTCCGTACGGTGTGCTGCTTGGACTGTTTGGTTTGGCGATGCTGAGTTGGCAGACGGCAAGCAGGCGGGACGAGCATCGCTCGCTGGCGTTGGTGATGCTCGCGTTGAGCATCGCGGCTGCGATCAATTCGCAATACTATGGCGTCCTGCTTATGCTGCCGCTATGCGCGGGCGAGGCTGTCCGTATTTTGAAAAGGCGGCGGCCGGATAAGCCAATGCTGTTGTCTTTGTGTACAGGACTGGCCGGGATGGTATTTCTGTTCCCATTTATGAAGGGAGCGGCTGAGTTTCGGGCTCACTACAAAGCAGGGAACGTCCCCTACCAATCCATTACGCAGACCTACAATTTTCTTGTGCTGGGGCAGTCCACGTTCAGCCAAGAGATCAATCATCTCCTCGCGATCTTGCTCGGTTTCCTGGTTGTGCTGGTTTTCTGGGGCTGTATACGTCTGCGCCAAAGTCAAGGCGCGAGGTTGCCGGATTCCGAGTTTGCTTTTCTTCTCACGTTGGCAGGGCTACCGGCTTTCGCGTTTCTACTGGGTCACTTTGTGACGCACGCAATGGAGTCGCGCTATGCCATAGGAGCACTTCTTGGTATTTCAGTTCTGCTTTCCATTGCACTGGCGCCGGTCCTGCGGAATCGGATTGCGCGTTCGATAGTTTTCGCAGCTCTACTTGCATGGTTTGGATGGAACGGAATGGTGGTCATTCGCGAATCGCGAGAGTATTGGGATAGGGCTCTCGCATCGATGGTTATAACGCCGCAGGTGATGGCCGCGATCATGGCCAGTCCAACGCAAATGCTCTATACGCAGGATATTGACCTGGTCGGCTTCCTGGCCTTTCACGATGCGAATGCGAACGTGCTTCGGCATGTGGCGCTGGTGTACTCGGTGGATGAAGAGATGCGCTGGAATCATTCTGAAACCGACTCAAGGATTGTAGAGAATTTGAAATCTTTCACTCCGTACACGATCCTTCCCTACGAGAGTGTGATGAAACAGCCGGTTGGCAGCGTGTTTGTCCTCACGCATGGGGGATGGAACTGGATGGATAAGGCGTTCGCAAGCGGCCAGGTCCCGACGGAGCCGGTGGGGGAAGCGTTTGGGGGCGAGGTCGTTCGAGGAGTGCATCCGCCCGGTAGCCAAAGACAACTAGTACCATGAATCGATCCCTGCGGGCCGTCGCGTGGCCTGCGATTACGGGAAGATTGAATTGCCACAGGGAGCATGGACTGCGCCTCGCGGTGAATGATGAAGAGAGAATTGCGGCTCGAACGGTCTGCAATACGTTGGTGCGTTGAATGAAGAAGGCGGTCGTTATCGGCGCGGGACCGGCAGGGCTGACGGCGGCGCTGGAGTTTTTGCGTAAGACGGATGTGCAGCCAATTGTGTTGGAGGCTTCGCAGGAGATCGGCGGGATCTCGCGGACGATTCAGTACAAGGGCAACCGAATGGATATCGGAGGCCACCGCTTTTTCTCGAAGAGCGACCGGGTCATGCAGTGGTGGATGGACTTGATGCCGGTAGAGGTCGATGAGGGTGCGGCGAAGATCAGCTACCAAGGGCAGCACCGGACGGTTGCCGTGCCGGTCGCCGTTGAGGAAGAGCCTCCGCTGCGCGGGATGGGGCCGCTGAAGGTCGGGGAAAAAGACGACGAGGTGAGTGCGGAGGAGTTGGCGGAACACTCGCCCACAGTGACGGTGGTAGGCGCAGCGGCACCGGAGAGCGATGACCTCGTGATGCTCGTGCGGCCACGCAAGAGCCGGATTTATTATCTACGCAAGTTCTTTGATTATCCGATCAAGCTGAATGGAACGACCGTGTCAAACCTTGGGCCGGTGCGAATGGTGAAGATTGGCGCGAGTTACTTGATGAGCCGGGTGCGGCCGATCCAAGACGAGAAGAGCCTTGAAAACTTTTTGATCAACCGCTTTGGTCGCGAGCTGTATCTGACGTTTTTCAAGAGCTATACGGAGAAAGTTTGGGGCACGCCTTGCGACACGATCTCTGCGGAATGGGGAGCGCAGAGGATCAAGGGGCTGAGTTTGACGACGGCGCTGAAGCATTTTGTGAGCAAGATGTTTTCGCAAAGGGGGAAGGGCGACGCCGGGAAAGACGTTGCGCAGAAGGGAACAGATACATCGCTGATTGAACGGTTTCTGTATCCGAAGTTCGGGCCGGGACAATTGTGGGAGCATGTTGCCGAGAAGATTGTTGCGATGGGCGGCGAGATAGCCATGGGGTGGAATGTGGTTGCGGTGAAGGTTGACGGCACACGCGTGGTTGCCGTCGAGGCGGCGAATGCCGCGGGAGAGACGCGGCGGTTCGAGGGAGACTACTTTCTGTCGACGATGCCGATGAAAGATCTGGTGCGGGCGCTGGACGTCGAAATTCCGCAGAATGTCCGCGAGGTAAGCGAGGGGTTACAGTATCGGGACTTCATTACAGTAGGCGTGCTCGCGAATAAGCTGGACGTGACGGAGTCCGATAAAACGCGGATACGAGACACGTGGATTTATATTCAGGAGCCGGATGTCTTGTTAGGTCGGCTACAGATTTTCAATAACTGGAGCCCGTACATGGTGGCGGATCCAACCAAGATTTGGATTGGGCTGGAATACTTCTGTTACGAGACCGATGCGCTGTGGACGATGCCGGACGAAGAGCTGAAACGGTTTGCCGCAGGGGAATTGGAGAAGATTGGGATCTTGAAGATTGCGGAGGTGCTGGATGCGCACGTGGTGCGGGTCCCGAAGACGTATCCTGCGTACTTTGGGACCTATGACCGCTTTGAAGAGTTACGAACATGGATAGACGGATTTGAGAATCTATTCCTGGTGGGCCGAAACGGAATGCACAAGTACAACAACCAGGACCACTCCATGCTGACGGCGATGGCGGTGGTGGATGGGATTGCTACCGGGTATGTGGATAAGGATGCGGTGTGGGGGATTAATTCGGAGCAGGAGTATCACGAGGAGAAGAAGAGTCAAGCTTCATAGCTTCCTATCCTCGGAATGTTGGGTGAAGATATTCGACTTGATTTAGGCTGCGCGAGGAGGTTTACGTGAGGAAGTTCATCTTGTTGCTGGTAGTGATTGCGGTTGCATTTGTGGTGTGGAACCGGCAACGGTTCTATGTGCGGGACCCGTTGGGGTCCGTTGCGCGCGATGGGGTGAAGGAGCAGGGCGCGCAGGTGCTGATCAATTACTCGAATGATGTGTTGCTGCAGAACTATAACGCGCCGATGTATGTAACGTTGATCCAGCATGGTAACCGTGTGGGGACGCCGGCGGTGATGCACTGCGTAGCATATGCTGCGTGTCTGTTGGACGCGGATGTACCGGAGTTTCTGGTTACGAATGAGGGAACGAAGGTGACGACGATGACAGGGAAGGTGGTGGAGTATCGGGATGCGAAGGGGAGCGATACGGTGGTGACGTTGCGATGAAGGCGGAGCGAGTGAGCTAGACCCGGACGATCATGACCTCGGTGGATTTGATGAGAGCTCCCGCAGTCTGGCCTTTGCGGAGCTGCATCTCGCGGGCGGCGTCAGAGGTGATGATTGAAGTGATCTGCTGGTCGCCGATCTTGAGGACGACCTGGGCCAGTAGGCCACTGATTTTGACTTCGGCGATCGTGCCGACGAGTTGATTGCGTCCGCTAACGTTGCGGAATCGCTCGCGGGACGACTTGCGAGCGGCTGTGGGTTTGGATTTCATGAGGGGATTGAGGGCGCTTTGGGGTATGCGGTGGTGGCCGCCGGGGGTCTTGATGGTCTTGATCGTGCCGGCAAGGATCCATTGTTTGAGTGTTGGATAGCTGACATTAAGGGCGGCAGCAGCTTCGCGGGGTTTGAGTAGAACGTCGACTGTGGGCATGGGTTTCTGTCTCCTGAAACTTTCTTGAAGAAAAAGCATTCAGCGATGTAAGGTATAAAAATCGTCAAGTAAAATCATATAGATATGCAATCAACCACGCGATCGTCTATTTTCTCGCGGCGCAGATATTCTGTGTTCGCACTGCTCTTCACTTCTTTCCTCATTGTGGGCGCGGTTGCAGCGAGAGCGCAACAGCCCGATGAAAAACGGATAGGCGTCCAGGAGGCAGGGGTGCCGCCGACTCGGGCGAAGCAGGCAGGGGCGCCGAAGCCGCCAGACCCCTGCACGAGTGGCCACGAGTTCGCGGCCACCGATTGCTCGCTGACTTGGCACGGCATCACGGTGTACGGTGCGTATGACATTGGCGTGGGCTGGGTTAGCCACGGATTACCGGAAAATGGCTATAACTACGAGGGCGAATCGCTGGTGAATCGGAATGGGTATCAGCATCGATTCCTGATTGCACCGAACAATCTGCAACAGACGGGGTTTGGCATTCGGGGGAAGGAACAATTTTTGCCTGGCTGGTTTGTTGTGTTTAACGCGTCGAGTGGAATCAATCCGCAGTCGGGGCTGCTGGCCAACGCTTCCAAGACTGACATCATCAACAACGGGCTTCCCAGGGCCAGCTACTCGATGGCCATCGACGGCGCGAGGGCGGGGCAAGTCTTCAATGACGAATACTATGGCGGTGTATCGTCCGAGAAGTTCGGCACGGTGACCTTCGGGCGCGAGCGATCTCTGGGTACGGATGTGATGCTGCTGACCGATCCTGCCGGGGGCAGCTATGACTTTTCTTACATCGGCTATAACGGTACGATGTCTGGCGGCGGCGATACCGAAGACAGTCGTTGGGATAGCGCGGTGAAATATCGCCTTGTGTATGGACCCGTTCATCTTGCCGCAATGTACAAATTTGCGGATGGGAATGGCGGCTGCTTCTCGGCCTCGGCAACCTGGACGGCGGCCAACTGTACGCCGGAGACGGCGCATAACAATGCGTATGGCGGGGACCTTGGCGGTGTTCTCGGCAAGTTCTCTGGCGACGCCGTCTACCAGCATTACAACCAGGCGATCAGCGTTTTGAACCCTTTGCTGGGGCCTCAGAGTTTGGCTGCGCCCTATCAGTCGACAATGAACAGCATCAATACGCACCCCATCATCGGCGCCAATCTCATCCCGACGAGCGACACGGTCTACGGCATCGTGACCGACAACAACGCCATCATGGGTGCTGGCAGATATAACGGGGAGGTCTTCAAGTTCTACGCCGGGTTCGAATACATCTGGCAGAATAATCCGCACAATCCGTTAGGCGTGGGTGCTTCCGACCAGGGCGGTTACATCATGAGCGGTGTCGAGGACAACAATCTTGATTCTGAAAAGATCCTGAGGATTTGGTGGACGGGCGTGAAGTACGCGTACGACAAGAAGACCGACATCACGTTTGCATGGTATGAGCAGTTGCAGAACAACTTCCGCGTTCCGCAAACCTGCTCGCCTGAGGCGGGTTATCGGGCTTCCTGCGCGGGCGCCCTCAACGAAGGCTCCCTCTATACGGATCATCATTTCACCAAGCGCTTCGATGGTTTTGCGGGATTGGCTTATTCCTTCGTATACGGCGGGGCGGCCATCGCCATTCCTCATGGTCCGGGCGTGCCTTTCCTCCACAACAGCAACTTTGCTCCGACGATTGGTGGCCGATTCACTTTCTGATCGTGCAGTTGATGCATTTGAGTCCCAGCCGAAGTATGGCTGGGACTTTTGGTTTATGCGGGAAGGCTGGCGAGAAGATCCGCGATGGATTGGTGGAACAGGGGGTGCTGGAGGTTGGGGGCGATTTCAGCGAGCGGGGCCAGGACAAAGCGACGTTCGTGGAGAGCGGGATGGGGGAGGGTGAGCTCGGAGTTCTGGATGATGAGGTTGTCACAGAGGAGGAGATCGAGGTCGATGATACGGGGGCCTTTTGGGGGTGCGGTGGAGCGATCGCGACCCATGGCGTGCTCGATGGCGAGGAGGGAATGAAGGAGGTCAAGAGGGGTGAGGCTGGTTTCGAGTAGCGCGGCAGCGTTCAGGAAGCGCGGCTGATCCAGATAGCCGACGGGGTCGGTGGCGTGGAAGGCGGAGACGGCGGTGACGCGGCCAAGGGTGGCGAGGCGGGTGAGGGCTTCGCGAAGGTTGGCTTCGGGTGGGCCGTAAGTGGATGGGAGATTGGAGCCGAGGGCTATGGCGGCGATCATGCTGGCGTCCAGAAATACAGGGGTCTCTCCACTTCGCTGCGCTTCGGTCGAGATGACGGAATTCCTGCCGGGTGAAACGGCGCGTTGCTCCGGTCGAGAGAACCAGGATGCTGGTTAGACATGGAGGGAGTGGAGGCCGGCGAATGCGGGAGACTTTGCGGGGGAATCTTCTGCGGTTGAAGAGGCTTCGGCGCGGTGAGTTAGTTCCCATGCGGAGCGATCGTGGAGGAGCTTCTGGACGAGGGCGGTGTGCATGGCGTGGCCGGCGCGCTCGGCAACAACGCGGCCCCAGATGCGGTGGCCGGCGAGAGCCAGGTCGCCGATGAGGTCGAGGACCTTGTGGCGGACGAACTCATCGGGGAAACGGAGAGGGCCGTTGAGGATGGTGCCGTTGTGGGCGGGGGTGGTGCGGGTGACGATGATGGCGGAGTCGTCGGACACGCCGCGGATGAGGCCCATGTCGCGGAGCATAGCTTCGTCTTCTTTGAAGCCGAAGGTGCGGGCGGGAGCGATGAGATTCGCGTAGGCGCCCGCCTCCAGATCGCCACGAAAGGTATCGCGACCGATAGGCTCGGGGAAGTCGATGGAGTAATGGATGGAGTAGCCATCGCCGGGATAGACGCCGATGAACTTATCGCCAGAAGGTGAGTTTTCGCGAACTTCAACGGGCTTGAGGATGCGAAGGTACTCGCGTTTGCGGCGCTGGCGTTTGAGGCCGGAGGCGAGGATGGCCGAGACGTAGGGGAGAGAGCTGCCGTCGAGGATGGGGACCTCGAGGTTGTCGACCTCGACGATGATGTTATCGACGCCGAGGCCGATGAGGGCAGAGAGGAGGTGCTCGGTGGTCTGGATGAGGACGCCCTGGCGCATGAGCGAGGTGGCGTAAGAGACGCGCGCCACGTTGCGGCCGGTGGCGGGAATTTCGAAGTTGTCCAGGTCGGAGCGGCGGAAGACGATGCCGGAGCCAGCCGGCGCGGGAACCAGACGCATGGAGACGTCGGCGCCGGAGTGAAGACCTACTCCGTGGAAGTCCAGCGGGGTAGAGATCGTGTGCTCGAGTTGTGGATTTGTATGCAGCGCAATGTACCGCAGATGAAGGGTATACCCGGAATAAAGATCCTGGAGTGTGGCAAATTTGCCACAGGTCTTCACCTGGAGTCGAGAAGGATTTATCGCGCGGGCGGCGGGAGACGACTTGATCCGGGGCTGAACATTTAGGGTATTGCCATGGGAATGATGGATTTGGAGTTGGCTATTACGGCGAGGCAAGCACGGTTGAAAGCGCGGCTGCGCGAGTTGGTGGAGGTCGAGTCGCCCAGCGAGGATAAGGCGGCGGTAGATCGGGCTGGAGACTTGGTGGGACGGTGGGCTGGAGAATTGGGCGGTAAAGTGAAGCGTCACACGCAGAAAACATTTGGGGACGTGTTGGAACTACGGTTCGGGCCCAACCGCAGCACGAGTGGGCGAGTCTTGCTGTTGGGGCATCTGGACACGGTCTGGCCAATGGGGACGTTGGAGAAGATGCCGTGGAAGGAGTCTGACGGCAAGATTTCGGGTCCGGGGGTGCTTGATATGAAGGCAGGTGTGGTGATGGCGCTTGAGGCGGTCACAGCGCTGCGGGAGTTGGAGGTGGAGCGGCCGGTAACGCTGCTGCTGGTGAGCGAGGAAGAGGTGGGTAGCCCGGTGTCGCGGGCGATCACAGAAAGGCTGGCGGCGGAGAGCGCGGCGGTGCTGGTGCTGGAGCCGGCGCAGGGGTTGGCATACAAAACGGCGCGCAAGGGCGTGGGGAATTACGAGCTGGTGGTGCAGGGAGTTGGGTCGCATGCGGGAGTGGATTTTGGGAGTGGACACTCGGCGGTGTTGGAGATGGCGCGGCTTGTGGAGAAGGTGTCGGGATTTACGGATTTGAGCAAAGGGTTGACGGTGAATGTCGGCGTGATTGGAGGAGGGACGCGATCGAACGTGGTGGCCGCCGAGTGTATGGCCGAGGTAGATGTGCGGATTGCGAAGGCGAAGGACGCGGTGCGGGTGGAGAGGATGTTTCGGGGGCTGAGGGTGACGGACAAGGCTTGCCGCTTGACGGTGACAGGCGGAATCAATCGGCCGCCGATGGAGCGGAAGGCGGGGACGGTAGCGCTGTTTCGGTTGGCGCAGAAGTTGGCAGCGGAGATGGGGCTTGCGTTGGAAGAGGCGTCGACGGGGGGCGGGTCCGACGGAAGTTTTACGGCGGCAATGGGCGTGCCAACATTGGACGGAATGGGTGCGGTGGGAGCTGGGGCGCATGCGGCGCATGAGCATGTGGTGGTGAAGCATTTGGTGAAGCGGACCGCACTGCTGGCAGGGGTGCTTGCGGGGATTTGACGCGCGAGCTAGAAAGCGTGCAGTTCGCGGAGAAGGGAGGTGACGGCGACGATGGGGAGGCCCATGACGTTGAAGAAGTCGCCTTCGATGCGGGGGATCCAGCGGGCGGCGTAGCCCTGGATGCCGTAGGCTCCGGCTTTGTCGAGCGAGTCCCTGGTGGCAAGATAGAGGGCGAGGTCGTCGTCGGGGATGGGGGAGAAGAACACGCTGGTGGTTTCGACGTGCGAGCGCTGGCCTGTAGGCGTGACGACGGCGATGCCGGTGTGAACCTGATGGACGCGGTTGGAAAGCTGGCGGAGCATTCGTTCAGCGTCGGCGAGATCTTTGGGTTTGTTGAGGATTTGTGATTCACAGACGACGGTGGTGTCGGCTCCGAGGATGGTGGCTTTGGGATGGATGGCATGGATGGCTTGCGCCTTTTCCAGGGCGAGGCGCTGAACGTAGGCGGTGGGAGATTCGTTCAGGTGAAGCGTTTCGTTGATGTGGGCGGGGAGGACGTCGAAACGCAAGCCTGCCTGGACGAGGAGATCACGGCGGCGCGGAGAGGCTGAGGCGAGGATAAGGATCATTCGGCGGTGTAGCCTGCTGCAAATTGCTGGACAAAGATGTGAGCTTCCATGGTGTGGTGCTCACCGCTGTTGAGGGTCACGGCATTGGTGGCGACATTGGCGGTTTCAACGCAGACCATGGTGAGCCAGCAGTCGGGGCTCATATCTAGCAGGGTAGCGGTGAGAGTAGACCAGGGATTCCAGATGACCGTAGTTTTGGATTCGGCTTTATCGACAGTGATTCGGCGCCGGAGGACGGGATCGTCGATGTTTACCGGGACAAGAGTGTCGAGATAGGGGCGATCGGTTTCACCGGTGAGTTTGAGGAGCGGGTCGGTCTGGCGTTTCTTTTTGAAGCCGTCAGTTTTGTCGAGGTACTCCGTATCGGAGAGGCCGATGATGGAGACTTGCTGAGCGTCACCGATAGAGAAGTACGTGTGAAGGGCTTCTTCGAAGTGAAGCGGCTTGCTGTCCTGGTTGGTGACGGTGAGCTTGACGTTGAGCTCGGCACCGATAGTGATTTCGTAGACAAGCGCGAACCGATCATAGCCCAGGGAGCGGCTGGTGTCGGAGGAACCGAGGGTGAGGGTGAGGTGAAGGTCGTCGCCGGCGAGAGCCGCGAAGGCGAGGGTCCACTCGGAGATGCGGGCGAAGCCGTGGGAGGGACCGTCGGTCCGCGGATCGTCCGGGGTTGCGGTGCGAGCGCCGAACCAAGGAAAGACGATCGGAATTCCGCCGCGGATGGCCTTGCCTGGGGTGAACGAAGATCGCTCGGAGAGGAAAAGCACCGGCTGCTGCCCAGTGGGTTGCCACTGCGTGACTTGCGCGCCCTGGAGATAGAACTCGGCGATGCAGGCGGGCGTGGTGATCGTTGCGTGGATGAGGCCTTGCTCGTTTTGAGAGAAGGCGAGGACGCCGGGAATGGTGAATTGCTCGGACAGTGTTTTGATATCCATCGTAGTCAGTGTAGTGCGTCCTGGTAAAGAGTTGGCATCGAACTAAGCGGAGACAAGATGATCGAAGCTCTGTTGTGTGACATGGATGGGACGCTGGTTGAGAGCAACTGGCTGCGCTGGTGCGGGAGAGGATTCGATAGCCGCAGTAGGTTGATAGGCTCCTACCAGGTGTAACGCTCGTTGACTCCGTATACTTGGGCAGACTTTTCAATCTGCAGTGCGAGGTCCGGACCGTGCGCAAGGTTTGGTGGGTTCTTGGTGTGGGCGTGTTATGCCTGCCGATGTTATTTGTGATTTGGCTGCTGGCTGCCGTGCGGTGGCCAAGGATGGACTCCTTGACCCTGAGAATGCCGATGGAGGTGCGGCGAACGGTCGCCCAGCTGGCATTTCAAAAAGCTGGGTGGAACAAAGGATCGTTCCACAAGCTGGAGCGAGTGATCGCGCTTGATCCGCAAAACACAGATGCCTGGGGCAGGCGCTGCACGGAGTATAAGGACGCCGAAGGTGCGAAGGCGCACTTACAAACGTGCGAGACGACAGTAGCGCTTGATGCAACTCCGGAGAATCTTGATGCCCTGGGGCGCGCGCAGGAGGCTCTGGGCGATCCATGCGCGGCGGATGCATCGTTCACCAAGGCGGCTGGAAACACATCGGAACAGGCTTATCTGTACGTGGAAGACATGGGCCGCGCCGCATTACGGTGTGGGGATTTGTATGGTGCTCGTGCGGGGCTTGAAACCGCGATCCTTCAAGAGGATAAGAGCATAAAAGAACCCGATCAGGATCAGGAAGACATCGATGATACGAAGGTAGACCAGCTAACAGACCGCGAATACCTGATCGTGACGTTGGATCGTTTACATGAGGGAAGCCTATCGAAGGATGCATGTAGCGCGGCTCATCCTGATTGGGCCGGATGCGCGTGCGCGCTGGGCGCGAAGGGTGAGGTAAGTTGCGAAGACGCCGCGCACTAGGGAGCAGGTGGGGCGGATAGTTGGAGCTCGGCGAGGTTGCGTTGGCCGGTGGGGCAGAGTTTTAGGAGGGGACAGTTCTCACACTTGGGGTCGGCGAAGGTACAGAGGGTTTGGGCGTGGAGCTTGATGAGGGCGTGGTGCTCGTCGAGCATGGCGGCGTCCCAGGTTTCGGGGACGAGGCGCATGAGACGTTCTTCGGTGGTGGCGGCGTCGGCGCGGGGGACGATACAGAGGCGTTGCGCGACGCGGAGATGATGACTGTCAATGCAGAGCGCGCGACGACGCAGTGTAGAGAAGTTGACGACGGCTCCGCTGGTTTTGGGGCCGACACCAGGAAACTGTTCAAGCCACGCACGGATCTTGTCGGTGCGGTATTTGGCGAGGAAGTCGAGGGTGAGGGAACCGTAGCGCGCGGTGATGCCTTGCAGTGTCTCTTTGAGCTGAGGAGCTTTCTGTTCGGGGAAGGTAACGATGTTGATGGCTCGCTCGATGTCGGCGATGGAGGCGTCGCGGACGGGTTCCCAGTTGCCGGGGCCGGCGTTGAAGGTGCGTTCGAGGTCGCGCATCACCTGATGCGAGACGGGCGTCTTAGTGCGCGCGGAGAGTAGCGAGTAGATGAGCTGTGTGAGCGGGTCCCAGGGCTCGCGTGGCGCAGGCTGGCCGTAGTAGCCGAGGAGAAGTCGATGAATGTGCGGAAGCTTATCGGCCTGCTCGGGGGTGAGGGTCGGGCGGAAGTCGTCCGCATTGGTGAAGAGTTCGGGCGGCATGAGAATTGGATGCACTTGAGATTTGAGGCGGTTCGGAGAGAAGCAGATCCCTGCGGGATGACAGACAGAAAGGTAAAGGCAACAGCAAAGCCTAGAACGTTTTCAGGTGTTGCGGGTGATGCCGAGTTGGGTGCCTTCGGCGGTGGCGATGCCCCAGGCCATGCGGGGGGTGTTGTGGGCTATGCCGATCTGGCCGTCGGGGCCGAGGAGGATGATGCCACCGTGGCCGCCGAGTCGGGTGAAGAGGTAATCGATAGCGGCCGACGCAGCGGCTTGGGGGGTAGCGCCTGCCGCTACGCGGTCGACGGCCCATTTGCCGAGGACGAGCTTCATGATCGGCTCGCCCCAACCGGTGAGGGAGACCGCCGCGGAGAGGTTGTCGGCGTAGCAGCCGCAGCCGATGAGGGAGCTGTCGCCGACGCGGCCGGGAGCCTTGTTCAATGTGCCACCGGTGGAGGTACCGGCGGCGAGGTTGCCGTACCGGTCGAGGGCGACGGCGCCTACTGTGTCGTGGGAGTGGAGGGAGGGGTCGTCGATGCGGAGTTCGTCGGGGAGGGCTGCTTCGACTTCCGTTTCGATGGCGAGTTGTTCCGTGGCGCAATCAAGAACAAATACAGGGGTCTCTCCACTGCGCTGCGCTTCGGTCGAGATGACGGATGTTGGGGGCGCTCCAGTCGGGGCGACGGAGTCGGAGGAGTTTCCGGAGAAGGTTGTGTCGGGTTCGCCGGCGGCTTCGGCTTGCTGGAAGGCCATGAGGCGGTCGCGCTCGCGGGGGACGATGAGTTCGGTGTTGTCGACTAGGCGCATGCCGTGTTGGGTGGCGAAGCGTTCGGCGCCGGTGCCGACGAAGTAGACGTGGGGGGATTTTTCGAGGACGAGTCGGGCGGCCTGGATGGGGTTGCGGAGAAGTTCGACGCAGGCAACACCGCCGGTGCGGAGATCGGCTCCATTCATGAGGAGGGCATCGAGCTGGACGCGGCCGTCGCGGGTGAGGAAGGAGCCTCGGCCGGCGTCGAAGGTGTCGTCGTCTTCCATGATGGTAACGGCGGCCTCGACGGCGTCGACGGCGGTTCCACCGCGGGATAGCGCGGACCAACCGGTGGCAAGGGCGGCTGCGATGCCTCGTTTGTGGGCCTGGACGGCGTCGTCGGGCATGGCCCAGGCGCCTCCGTGGATGAGGAGGATGGGCCGCGACTTAC
>Ga0302308_10001893_pt1 | contig 16965 bp, 13 predicted proteins | sample III_Palsa_E3_3_FD_200531 | JGI IMG/M metagenome (GOLD analysis project Ga0302308, IMG submission 200531) | Peat permafrost microbial communities from Stordalen Mire near Abisko, Sweden - III_Palsa_E3_3 | ecosystem: Environmental > Terrestrial > Soil > Palsa > Peat permafrost | place: Sweden... | reverse complement strand
AGGGTGGGCTGCAATCCTCTCCTCCGGGAGAAGCCAGTGGCACCTCTTCGGAGCCGTTCGAAGGACAACCGCAAGCGAGATGGAGCTGACCGCTGCGATCGAAGCATTGAAGTCTCTCGAAACAGGATCTCGCGTGACTCTATGCTCCGACAGCGAGTACCTAGTCCATGGCATGCAACACCTCGCCGACCGGTGGCGTCGCCAGGGATGGCTCAATAGCAGGGGTCTGCCTCTGCGAGACGAGGCTTTGTGGCGCATGCTCCTTATCCAGCGAGCACGACACACGATCCGATGGAGGTGGATCAGAGGACACAATGGTCACGCCGTGCAGACGAAAGCCGACGCACTCGCCTACTCAGAGGCGCGACGGCAGTGGGCTGAAATGCGCATGGCTGCTTATGGTTCGGAGATTGCGGTGCCTCGTGATGCGCGGCTTGAGACCAGGGGTGCAAAAAGGCGGTATACGCACGATCACCAAGCAGCGTAGTAGCAACTACGAGTCCTGAACGGCTTCCCTAGTGCTCAACCCTCTCTCTTGCGAGTAACCGAGGACCGTGCCCTACCGGCTTGACCGGGGTTAGCTTGCATTGTTGGCAAGCATCAAAGTTGTTCTGGTCGATGCAGGTTTTCCATCAAGGATATTGCCCGAAGCACACTCCTCTTTTCAGCAAACATTTGGAACGAGTTCAATGTCTTTGAGAGCACAACGTAAACATAAGCTTGACTGCGGATATCAACGCTGCAAGTCTCGCCTATCGACTGCTACGGCCCCGGGGGTGGCACAGAATCAAGGCGCTCCCCTTTATGCTGATCTATGGACGAAGTAGGACCTTTCCGATCACGTCACCTGATTCAAGTGATGAATGCGCAGTAGCTGCTTCGGAAAGCGAAAACAAACCTCCGATCACCGGAATTAGGCTTCCCTGCGTCGCAGCACCGAAAATTTGATCGGCAGCCGCCCTGACTTCCTCAGGAGATACCGACGCCATGCTAAAAACGGAGAAGCTCGGCGACTTTTGAAACATGCCGAGCAGTGCTCTTCCGAAGGTTGCTTCGGGAAACCCGGCAGCAGCGCCGACTAGAACGTATCGACCATTGACCGCGAGCGTACCGATGAACGCGCTTAGATCGTCCCCCCCTACGGGATCGATGATGACGTCGAAAGGGCCCGTCACCTTTTCCCCTATGTCACGACGAACTACTCTGTTCGCCCCCAGCGCTTCGATCTTCGACGCGGCCTCCGATCTCGTGATGGCGGTGACGACAGCACCCAGACGTGCCGCTGCTTGTACGCTGGAAAGTCCGATGCCCCCGCTTCCTCCGCGTATTAACACTTGGTCACCACGCTTGAGTCGGGTTTGACGCACACAGAAGAGTGCGACGAGAGAGTTGATTCCGAGCGCTACGGCATCTTCCGAAGATAATTGGTCTGGGAGGACAACCACGGCTGAGGCCTCGGCCAGAAACTGCTCGGCATATCCTCCACCGCTGCCTTGGACGAAGACCCGCAGTCCCATTAATCCGTCATCGACATCTGGACCGACCGAAATAACACGCCCCGCCACTTCACTGCCTGGTATAAACCCCGGGTCCCCTCCAATGCTGCCTCTTCTCTTCAGCACATCAACCAGGCCAACCCCGATTACCTCTACGCGAATAACCAATTGACCTTTACCTGGAAGAAGGTCCGGAACCTCTGACATCGTGAGCTGATCGGCCGCCCCGAATGCCCTAACCTTTATTGCGCGCATCGTAGCTTTCTCCGATAATTCGACTGGATGTATATAGGTCTCGCCTCTAGTCCAACTGGCATGGGGATTTTGGCTGCGTCTTCTGGTTTATCGCTATCCACCTTCACCCGCAACCGGTATCGTCATTTTCTCCGCATGGTCATTTTAGCGCAGGATTAGTTTGGCAGCCTCCTAAAGGCGTCCGATCGGGGGCCGTTGCACCGCCCCAGCGTGGGCGCGAAATGTATGCTGACATGTTGCTTGCCTACAAGCGAATCGCTTTCACTATCGAGCTTTCGAACTTGCCGAGCTCTTCACGTCGGCAGTCGGAATAGGGAAAACCGACAATCAGTGCGAGAGCGAGTCTGAAGCAACGAATCTGCTAATCTGAGGTGCCACGGAGCCATCCGAGGGAGACTGGGTTTGCCCCGTCGGCGGGAAGTCAACCTAGGTCAGCCTTTGTTACAACGGCGGCCGCATTGGTACGCTCGATGGCACCATCTCCAATTGGAACGGCTCACTTGGAAGCACCTTGCAGTCGATAATCATGGTGAACAGCTCCGCAAAGAATGCGGTCTATACTGACATCGCGCTCGACCCCAGTGCTAACGAAATGGTTCTCCTCGCGGCCAATTTCGGTACCGGCGGAGACATCGAGATTTATAACCAGTCCTTCGCCCCCACCCCGCTCGCCGGGACCTTTACCGACCCTAGTGTACCTTCCAGGTACGCGCCTTACGCGATTCACATCATTTCGAATCAGGTTTGTATCACCTATATGTTGCGGTCCACCACACCAACCTCTGGCGGTGGTTAGGGTGCGATCATGAGCATCTAGTTGGATTTCAGTTGTTCTAAGATGTCGTTCGCTGATGTACGGTCGCCATGGGAACGACTGATTTTCTCAAACAGAACCGTACCGTTAGCATCGAGCACGAAGGTAGACGGATAGGCAGTCTCGTGGGGAGCATCCCAGCGCAGTCCATACAGATTTGTCATTTTGTAATCGGGATCGATGACCAGCGTGACGTTCGACGGAAGCTCCGCTTGTTTAGCCAGGAACTCCTTGGCATGTTGATTGAGGTCAGCAGGCGGCCCAGGGTAGACGAGCAATACATTCGCTTTCCTCGCAGCAAAAGCGGCGCTGTGCTCCACAACATCCTGCACTTGCTTCACGCAGTACGGGCACTGATATCCCGGAAAGCCGCGAAGTAGAACCAGGACAGTCGTACCCTTGGTCCTCTCTCTTGCAAGGCTTACCGAGACGCCGGTCGGCGTCATAAGGGTGAAATCGGGCGCCTTGGCTCCGACCGCGGGCGCTTGCGCGGATGCCAGTCCAAACGCAGAAAAGACAAACAGCAGAGCAAAGAGGTGTCGCAAATCCGCGAAGAGTGGTGAACGGTTGAAATGCTTGCTGTTGCTATGTGCGAACGTCATATCGCGTCTCCTGTCGATTTCCTTGTGAGCTCGTGTGAGATACAAAGGCGCACGAAAAGTTACAACACATTGTAGGGACGGGCCCGAATAGAGAGTCGACTGCGTAACTTTTCGTGTGTGCCTGCCGTCACATACCTGCCTTTCGAGAGGCAGCGCTTGAAAAGCTCTCGAAGGCGGAGAGACCCTAATGAGATACCTACGTCGGACCTTCCTCCTGTTGCTGTGGCTCGCTGTTCATGTAACGGCCTTCGGACAGCTGCATGAGGTGGGAGATGGCACGTCAGGACCAGTGAAAGCGGCGCACGTTACGGCTGAGTTGAAGGCTGGTCTTCCCTCGGTAGCGACAGCAAAGAAGTCCGATATCGCACTTGTGCTGCAATTGGAGCCTGGATGGCACGTGTACTGGATCAACGCGGGAGATTCCGGAGAACCACCAGCCGTCCAGTGGGTGTTACCCGCGGGAATCACGATCGGCCCTATGCAGTTTTTAACACCAAAGCGACTACCGCTGGGACCGTTGATGGATTATGGCTATGAAGGGACAGCCATTTTCCCCTTTGGGCTGAAGATAGACAGAACTCCGTCCATCGTCGACGCGACGTCTGCGAATACTAGAGAGCCCGACACGCACATCCAAGCACATGTTCGCTGGCTGGTCTGCCGCGAGGTCTGCATCCCGGGCAAAGCTTTCCTCGGGCTCAAGCTTCCAAGAACCGCAAGCCAAGAGACACAGGATTCGGAAGCCCTCATCACTTCGGCAATCAAATCAGAACCCGCTGCTTTGCCAACGGGAGAGTCGATTCAAGCGTCGGCTACGCGCGAACACCTTATCCTCATGATCAACACCGGTCATCAGGAAACCGGTGCAGAGTTTTATCCGTTGGATGAAGATGCGCTCCGAAACGCAGCCGACCAGGCAGTCAAGCCAAGTATGACAGGGGCGCTCCTGACATTGGAGCGCGGAGATTATTCTGACGTGCTCCCGAAGCACGTCAAGGGCGTTCTGAGTCTGGGCCCGAACCGTTCTTACGTCATCGACATCCCTGTACAACCGACACCGGCATCACTCCCAACTTCAAGCGCGTCGAGTGGTGCGTTTGCACTTGCCATCTTGCTGGCGTTATCAGGAGGTTTGGTGCTGAACCTTATGCCCTGCGTCTTTCCAGTGCTCTTCATGAAAGCTCTCTCTCTCGCAAACGGGGCAAACAAAGATCGTCGAGTGCAGAGACTCCATGGTTTCTTCTACACCGCTGGAATCCTGGCTTCGTTTTGGGCAATCGTCGGAGTCTTGCTGTTACTGCGCGCTGGAGGACGCGAGGCGGGTTGGGGCTTTCAGTTTCAGTCTCCGTCCTTTGTGGCTTTCATGGCCTCGATGCTGTTTTTCATGGCGCTATCGCTTGCTGGACAGTTCGATCTTGGATTGAGCTTGACGAGTAAAGGAGATGCGCTCACCCGTAAGGGCGGCTACGCAGGAAGCTTCTTCACAGGCGTTCTTGCTACTGTGGTCGCGACGCCATGCACCGCTCCCTTGATGGGAGCCGCCATTGGCTTCGCTTTGTCGCAGTCTGCTCTGGTGAGCTTTGCAATCTTCACGGCGCTCGCGCTTGGTCTAGCTTCGCCTTACCTGCTTCTGACCCTAAATCCTGGCTGGGCGAAATGGATGCCGCGTCCCGGCCGTTGGATGGAGACGTTAAAGCAACTCACTGCTCTGCCGTTGCTCCTGACTGTCGTCTGCCTGGTGTGGGTGTACGGCCGGTTGTATAGTTCGGGGGCCGGCGATGGGTTAGACCAGACCGCTCGGCTGCTTGTCGGGCTCGTTCTCGTTGCGGTGGCAGGATGGGCCCTTGCCCGCTGGCCGGCCCAGCATCTTGGAACGGCCACTGCCGTGGTGCTCATTGTCGCTTCCCTGTCGATCTCACTCACCGCTCCGTCCGCGGATCGCTTGCAGTGGCAGTCGTTTTCGGCTGCCAGCGTCCAACAGGCCCAAGCCCAAGGCCATCCGGTCTTTGTCGATTTCACTGCAGCCTGGTGTCTTTCCTGCCAGGTGAACGAACGTTCTGTGCTTCACAATGCCTCAGTGGAACGCGAACTCGGCAATCGGCACTATGTGCTCTTGCGCGCTGACTGGACCCGATACGATCCAGAGATCACGCGCCAGCTTGCATCCGTCAACCGCAGTGGCGTACCCGCTTACGTCATTTACCCGTCGGCTCCTGGAGGACGGGTTCAGGTCTTGCCCGAGTTGTTGACGCGATCAGCGGTATTATCGGCGCTCTCTCAATCAGGAACCTAGAACCTTTGTCCCGTCCGTGTCCGGCTCCTCTCGTTACGATTGTGATGGGCCTACTTACGTCGCCCGGATAAATGCCGCAATATGTCGTGAAGCTGAGCGTAGATCGAGTGAACTGACGCTTGGAACGGGACTCGAGATTGCTTGTCAACGTTGCGGAAGGGGTCGATGGTGGCCCAAGAGGGCGATCTGGGGGACGAGCAAAGAGTTTCCTTTAAAGTTTGCGAAGATGGAACACCGAACGCAAGCAAAAAATTATTTTCTGAGAATGGTTGAGTCGTCTTCGATGATTTTCCATCCGACTTTGGTGTTCTCGAAGACTACAAGGAAGTATCCATCTTGATTTCCGCCACCATCCGCGCTTCGCTCCAGGTGGAAGTGGCCGGTCATGGTTGCAAAGTGCTCATCGAGAGGATGAACTTCAAGCTGCGAATACGTCAATGTACCCATCTTTTCGGGGCTGCCATAGTTCTGCCTGTACGTTTCCATCATCTGCGCGTAACCGCGGCTGATCGTACGACCAATGAAGAGGATGTCCGGTGAATCCTTATAACAGGTCGCGAAGCTCTCGATGTCGCCACGATTCCAATCGGCCGCTGACTTGTCCATCAGAGCCAAGATGGCCACATCCGCAGTCTTCGTTTGAGCCGCCATTGGCACAGCGAGCACGGAACTTAGCAAGAATCCAACCCAGACACGCATTTAATTACTCCTTACGGCTATACCGATCTGTGGGAAGTCTTTTTTGAGAATTTAGTGACAATTCTTTCCTGATCCAATGCGCTTAAGTCTTTTCGTTCTTCTCCTGAGAGACCAGACGGGCTATCCATCGAGCAGGATTCGGGATGGGTCGGGTAGTGCGATTTACGATGTTTGCGCTCATTCAGTTTTGTACGTACTAATAGGTACATAGTATTACGACTCGCGATCACTTTGTCCAGAGGGCAGGAAACATTATGGAACCCGGGCCATGTGGCTAATAGGAGTCGGGCCCTTCAACAGCGTTCTGTGTGGACCCGCGACTCTCATCTCCATGATCCAGGGTGAACACGTGCTGGCTATTGCCACCGGGATTCTGGCGCCGTTTCTTTGCGCCAGTTGCGGTTGCATTGAGCCTGCGAAAATGAGGTCGAAAATGGGTTCACGCATTATGCAATCAAGCTTGAGGTATTTGCATGGAGAATGGAAGGCAGCGTTTCGAGTCTGGCCAAGGCGACTGGTCATGTTCCTTCTAGCGGCTTTGCCCGGTGCTTCGATGGCTGCATCGCCCGTGCTGATGCGTTTCCCAAACACAAGCACCGACGGGATAGTCTTCGAGGCCTACGGGAACCTGTGGACAACTCCTCTTACAGGGGGCGCAGCCACACAACTCACTCACGACCTTGGCGAGAATATGATTCCTCGCTACTCGCCGGACGGAAAATGGATCGCCTACACGTCTATCCGTGGCGGGATTGCAAACGTCTTTGCAATCCCTTCGACAGGGGGCGAGGCAAGGCAGCTGACAGTCTTTTCGCAGCCGGGGCGTTCTCGCGGCTTCCGCGACAATCTTGTCCTCACGTGGACTCCGGATTCTCGATCGGTTGTGTTCCTCTCGCGGAGGATGAGTTGGAACGGATGGCTTGAGCGTCCCTATGCAGTGGGTCTGGACGGAGGATTGCCGACACCGCTGCCGTTGGACCGCGCCGGGCTGCTTACGTATAGTCCGGACGGCCACTCTGTCGCGTTTGCAAACGTGCTGCGCGACTTCGAGCCGCGCAAACGCTACTACGGTGGACAGGCACAATCGATCTCCACCATGGACCTCGACAGAGGCACGCTCCACCACATCACAGATTGGAAGGGCACCAACACGTCGCCAATGTGGGTTGGTCGGCGTCTCTATTACTTATCTGACCGCGATGCCAACCGGCGTGCCAACCTTTGGGTTACCGACCTCGTCTCCAAACGGACGCACGAGCTGACGCACTTTACCGACTATGACATCGACTTCCCTTCCTACGGAGCGGGATCCATTACCTTCCAACAGGGCGGCAAGCTCTGGCGCCTAGACGTGTTGACCGAACGTTTAATCGAAGTGCATGTAGAGGTCGCGGCGGTCGATGTGAAGTCGCGGCCACGGGTGGTCTCAGTCGCCACGATGGCCCGTTACGACACCGCCAGCCAGAGCCCAGGAACGATCCAGCATCCGGACTATGCTCTTTCAAAGGACGGCTCCAACGTTGCGCTCTCCGCCCGCGGCGACATCTTCATCGTACCGACCGGCAACAAAATGCCGCGTAATCTAACCGCGACGAGTACGGCCGACGAAGACCACCCGGCTTTCTCGCCTGATGGTGGGATGGTGGCATATACGACCGACACCAACGGAGAGGAGCAAGTGGCCGTACGGCCTGTCGAGGGTGGGCCGGAGCGCATAGTCACACACTTCCGCAGCGGTTCCCTGTATACGCCGGTGTGGTCGCCGGATGCTCAAGCTATTGCCGTACCAGATGCGGAACACAATCTCTGGCTGGTGCCGTTAAACGGCGGTGACGCTCGCCGCGTAGCCTTCGACCCCCAGGTAGAGATTCGTGATCCCTCATTCTCGCCCGATGCGAAGTGGCTAGCGTTCAGCACACAACGTCCCAATGGCCTATCAGCAATTCACCTGTACGATATCGCCGCCGCACGCGATACAGTGATCAGCCTCCCGCTGAACGACGACACTCACCCAGTCTTCTCTTTGGAGGGTCTATACCTGTACTTCATTTCAAAGCGCCATGAGCTTGAGGTACCATCCGAAAGCCAGCTCGTCTTTGCGAGAGTCAAGTCCGACGGTATCTACGCTGCTTCGCTCCAGCGTGGCGCTTCCTCTGCCTTTACCGTGAAGAGTAATCCCGACAAGCCAGCGACCTCAGTGCATGACGCGGTCCACGTGAAGATTGACTTCGATGGACTGATGAACCGCGTTGCAGCCCTTCCTATGACAGCATCCGACATCACTGCGCTCGATGTGCGGGTCGGCCGGGTCTTTTATCGAACTCGGCCCATCGCGACATTTGATGGTGTATTGCCCGGCGAAAAGCCCGCGCTGCACGTCTTTGATCTCGGCACGCTGCACGATACAGAAGCATTGCAAGGGCTCTACAGCGAGACCATCGCTGCAGATGGAGGCCATGTACTCTATGTGACCGACGATGGTGGCTGGCACGTCGCCGACGTTGCGGCTACGCCGCTCGCCGATACCGCGCTCAGTTTAAGCGACCTGAACGCCAGCATCGACCCGCGGGCGGAATGGATTGAGATGTTTGAGCGCGTGTGGCGGCTAGATCGCGACATATTCTTCGATAAAGGAATGGACGGCGTGAATTGGCAGGGCGTCCATGATGCCTATGCAAAGCTGATGCCGCTGGTGGGTACGCGCGAAGACCTTAATTACCTCCTGACGCAAATGCAGGGCGAGCTCGGGAGCTCGCACATGGTCGTCAGTGGCGGCGACTTGGCGGACCCGTCACCCCCAGGCCTGCGGCCAGCGTTGCTCGGCGTGGACTTTCGACTGGATGCCCCGTCAGGGCGATACATCATCTCTAAGATCTATCACGGCGATAATAGTCGGCCCGCCGAACGCAGTCCTTTGATGAGCCCCACCCTTGACGTGCGCGAAGGCGATTATCTGCTCGCGGTAAATGGGAAGGAACTTGAGGCCCCCACAAACCCCTACGCGCTCTTTCTCGGCGTAAAGTCCCCGATGACACTGACGGTCTCCCACACGGTCGGGGGGCCGCGGCGGCAGATCACGGTAATGGCTCTTCGTGACGAACAGGCTGTGCGTCAGCAGGATTGGATTGCAAGGAGTCGCGCACGTGTGGATGCGCTCTCGCATGGACGGCTGGCGTATATCTTCATCCCCGATATGGGCGAGACTGGGGCCGAGGAGTTTGCGCGGCAGTACTTTCCCCAGATCGATAAACAAGGACTGGTGGTTGATGTGCGCTTTAACCGCGGCGGTTACTTGAGCCCATTCCTGCTGGAGCAGCTCGGACGATCGGTCGCGGGCGACTTCATCAACCGGGAAGGTGGTGGCGAGCATCGCCCGCGCGAGGTACTGACTGGCCCGAAGGTGAGCCTGATGAATGAGTTTTCATCATCCGACGGCGAGCAGTTCGCCTATTTCTTTAAGCAAGCGAATATCGGCGAGCTAGTTGGACGGCGCACGGCAGGGTCGCTGCGCGGCATCGCGGGCGACTGGGACTTGCTCGACGGCGGCAGTGTGACAATACCGTTCAACGCACTCTACGGCGCGAAAGGCAAGGCGCTTATAGAGAACGACGGCGTACACCCGGACGTGGACGTCGAGAGCGGACTGGCCGATGCATTTGGCGAGCACGACCGGCAACTCGATTCTGCCGTAAAGATCGTCATGGACCGGATTAATCGCAAATATGCTGCGACCATGCCAAAGTAAGCTAACACCAACGCATAACTTGAACTGCAGACAGGTGGCTGGTAAGCAGACGTTCTCAGGCTCCCAAAGCGCACACGGCAGGTGTCAGCCGACTTCGCACGGGCGATGCACATCGGAGCTATCGCCTATCTACGGCGCCGACTGCCCGGTGGTTGTCGTGTTCAGGGCAAGTTGGCCCGACGAACGTATCCTGCGCGGAACGCTCTCGACTATAGGGGGCATCGTCGAATCTTCAGGCGTGGACCGCAATGCGCTGATTCTAGTTGGCAGATCGCTCAGCGTTCCGACATTGGGCGAGAGCTATCTCTATTCTTCAGGGCGCGATCGAACAGATGGAACGGAAGGATGATGCATGAAGAACGAAGACAGCCCATTCACGCAATCCGCGACATACTCGGCTCTCCAGAGAACGCATCGCGTGCTGATTCTCGGTGGAACCGGTGAGGCATTGCGGCTGGCAGAGCATCTGTCCCAAAGGTCAGACTTGGCTGTCGTCTCATCGCTGGCCGGGCGAGTTGATCAGCCCACAATACCGGCAGGCGAGGTTCGGATCGGCGGCTTTGGTGGCGTTGCCAGTTTAATCGAATACCTCGTAACACACGGAGTCGATATCGTGATTGATGCGACTCATCCTTTCGCCGCAAAGACCACCAGCCACGCAGAGCTAGCCTGCAGACGGGCAAGCATCCCGCTCATCGCATTGGAACGGCCAGCCTGGAGACCACAACAGGGAGATCGCTGGGCTCCAGGGCCCACTATCGAAAGTGCGGCTCTGCTTGTTGACGAGCTGGAAACTCGTGTGTTCCTCTCTATCGGACGTCTGAAGCAACTCCCACCTATGAAATATCCAGCCTCCGTGACATCATCCCAATTCTTAAATGTGCGCGCTGTATTTTAGGGCGCTATTTCGTCTGCCAGCAGGGATATAAGGCGGTGGTTCTCAACCTGCGATCGCACAGCAATACGAAAGTGTCCTGGGGCTAGCGCCTCGTAGTTGGCACAGGAGCGCAAAACAGTCTTGTGAGTAATGATCATGTCTTCCCAGAGCGCACGCGGATTGATCGTGCTTGGCAACCTAAAGAGGAGAAAGTTTGCTGCTGCCGGATACAGGGTAAGGCCAAGATGTTCCAGATCGCGTCGCAACGCATCTCGTCGCGTCCGATTTTCCGCCCTCGTCCGAAGCGCGTACTGTCTATCGTTGAGAGCCGCAGCCACCGCCCTGGAGGCTAGAGTGGTGATGGGCCACGGCGGCAAATTGTCCGCGATGGACGATGCCAGTCCGGGGTTGGCAACTGCGTACGCGACCCGCATACCCGGAATGCCATGGAACTTGGTCACAGAGCGAAAGATGATGAGATTCGGATGTTCATCGACTGCCGCGACCAGGGAATCCTCTGGAATATAGTCGATAAACGCTTCGTCGAGCAGTATGAAAATACCTTTCCCGGCTGCTGTCCGAACGAGATCTTTGATGGTCGCGGCGTCGTGCAAGACGCCGGAGGGATTCTGCGGATTCGCTAGCAGAATCGCGGAATGCCTGCCTGAAAGCATCGCTATCGAGTTGTACGAGAAGTTCGAAGCAGTAGTGAGGTGGTGAATATTGACGCCTACGTCCAAACGTTCGAGAGTCTTGCGGTATTCGCCGAACGCAGGAACGGGAAGCAAACAAGTCTTGACATTGAGAGTCCGCAGTGCCGACTCAAGAAGGGGAACAAAACCGTTTGCGACAACGATATGTTCTTCACCGACTCCAACATAATGGGCGATCGATCGTTTGAGCGCGATTTCCTGAAGGTCCGGATATTCTGTGAGCACAGAGAGATCGTCGAGGCTTGCGCGCAACGTGGAAAGCACAGCCTCGGGTGGCCCAGCGGGGTTAATGTTGGCGCTGAAGTCCAGCAGTTCCGATATGGAGAGACCGAAGCGACAGGCGATCTGGCGGAGTTGGCCGCCATGGAGAGGATAAAGCTCAGGCTTGTTCATATGGTTTGCGCCTCTTCATCTCGATCAGGGTTGCCAACATCGTACCGACAGCGAGGGCGACGATTGAGGCGGCCGAAACAAGTCGGATGGCATGGCGCGCCTTCAACACGGTGGGTGCAGGATGCTCCTGGCCGATTCGCTGCGCTTGGATGAGTTCCCCGGCGTAGGTGTTGTTGCCGCCCAACGCTACATGGAGTGCGCCCGCCGTGGCACTTTCGGGCTGGCCGGCATTGGGGCTCTTGTGCTTTCGGCCGTCGCGTATCCAGGTACGCCACGCAGTTTGGGCGTCTGCATAAGGTACGCAAGCCGATGCCGCGACCAGAGCCAAAGCAGTGGCCCTCGAAGGTAGATAATTGGCCACATCGTCAAGGCGCGCGGCAGCTTTACCGAAGTAGAAGTAGCGGCTATCTGCGTGGCCAATCATGGAGTCGAGTGTGTTGACGGCCTTGTAGGCCATCGCAAGGGGAACTCCACCAAGCGTCAGATAAAAGAGTGGTGCGATGATGCCGTCGGAGGCACTCTCCGCGACGGTCTCGATGACGGCCCTGCTCATCTCTGCCGCATCGAGGTTCTCCGTGTCGCGACCAACGATACGAGAGAGTCGGTGGCGACTGAGAGGGATGTTTCCCGACTCGAGCGCGTCGATCACGGCGGCGGCCTCCTGCTCGAGATTCCTGGCAGCGAGACAAGTCCATGCAAGGAGCACTTCGATCGCGTCACTGAAATAGTCGGAGCGCATTCTGGCAAGTCGAAGGATGCCCGCTGTGAGCCAATAAGCTGAACCTACGACGGTGATCGTAAGTGCCGCTCCGGATACGAGAGCCAATTTGCTGTTTTGGCCCGGTCTGTTCAGCCTGGGCTCCCCATGCGATATCGCGAGGCCGATAAGCCTGACGGGATGTGGAAACCACTCAGGGTCGCCTGCCATTTGGTCGATCCAATAAGCTGCCGGAAGGAGAGCGCAGCGATTCATAGCTTCGGGGCCTCCGAGCCGTGCGGCTTCACCTCATAATCGAGCCCAACCCACGCGAACAGCTGAGGTAGGTCGACTGACGCTCGCACGGTATCTGCGAGTCTGTCCAGAGACGCTTCCCGTTTCTGCTTCCACCGCTCAAACTCAATAGCCGGCGCTAGGTGATAGAAGGCGCGCGCGCAAGCTAGAAAGCTGTGGCGAAAGCCATCGTTGTCGAAGACTCCGTGGAGATAGGTTCCGATGATACGTCCATCTTCTGAGATGCACCCATCGAGGGTCCTCTCAGATGTAACGTCTGAAGCGAGTTGCGCAAAAGGCGCCGAACCTTCAAGGTATGTTGTCTCGCCTAAGTGGATCTCGTAGCCACTGACAGGTAAGACTGACATCTTCTTACCGAAGAGCGTGGTGGCAGCAAGATAGCCAGAACTGAGTCTGGTTGTCTTCTGCGATTGCATGGTCGTCTGAATCGCGAGCAGACCCAGCCCAGGTGTAGCCCTCGCATGCTCCATCTGGTGCGGGTCGAGAATCGCATGACCAAGCATCTGCATACCGCCGCAGATGCCAGCAACAATGCCCCTGCGAGAATGAGCAAGCAGCGCCGGAGCAAGGCCTTCAACGCGCATCCATTCAAGGTCGCTCGCAGTCTGCTTGCTCCCAGGTACGATAACGACGTCTGCGTATGCGAGTTGTGCGGCGCTATGACAAAAATGAAGTGATACGGATGGCTCGGCACGGAGCGCGTCGAAGTCTGTAAAGTTCGAGAAGGATGGAAGCGCGATCACAGCGATGCGTAGCGGTCTGGCCGCATCGCCGGATAGCGGCCACGACGCATCGTGATTCGGCGCAAGAGTTGGAAGCCCCAGGCTATCCTCTTCGTCGATCGTTAGATGGGAGAGATACGGCACCACTCCCAGGCAGGGTTTGCCCAATCGGTCTTCGATCATCCGAATGCCGGGCTCGAGCAGTTGAACGTCGCCGCGAAACTTGTTGATGAGAAACCCTCGGATGCGGCCTTGTTCGTGCGGATCAAGCAGTGCGACGGTGCCGAGAAGAGAGGCAAACACTCCGCCGCGGTCGATGTCGCCGACCAGGAGACAGGCAGCGTCCGCGAGTTCCGCCATCCGCATATTCACGATGTCATGTTCTTTCAAATTGATCTCGGCCGGCGAACCGGCACCCTCCAGAACAATCACGTCATTCTCGGCCGCAAGGGTCTCATAGCTTTCTCGAACGACAGGCAGTAACTCTTCGACACGGCGAAGGTGGTAGTCGGAGGCCGTCAGGGTGCCCCAGATCTTGCCACGTACGACGATCTGCGAAGACATATTTCCACTCGGCTTCAGCAGGATCGGGTTCATATGTACCGAAGGAAGAATGCCAGAGGCCTCAGCCTGAAGGGCCTGTGCTCGGCCAATCTCCAGACCATCCGGTGTGACGGCCGAATTGAGCGACATATTCTGCGACTTGAAGGGAGCGACGCGATACCCCTCCTCCGCGAAGATGCGGCAGAGTGCGGCAGTCAGCAGGGATTTTCCGACGTGTGAGCTCGTTCCTAGAACCATGACCGCGCGCGCTTTCATTCAGGGCCGTCCTCGCTGTATGTGTCGTAGCTCACCACGGTCTCGAGCGGGACACGCTTCTCCCAGCCGGAATGCTCCAACTCGGGCTCAGTCGCGAAACCATCTACATATCCCAGGCACAGGTAGGCGACCGGAAGGAGATGCTCGGGCACTTGAAGGATCGAGCGCAGACGGACGGGATCAAGAATGCTGACCCAGCCGACACCGACGCCTTCGGCCCGCGCGGCAAGCCAGAGGTTCTGTATGGCACAAACGGTCGAATAGGCGGCAGTCTCGGGCATGGTTGCGCGACCGAGTTTATGGCCCCGCTTACTGCGCGTATCGCACACGATACAGACATTCTGCGGCGCCTCAAGTATCCCTTCGAGCTTGAGAGCCTTGTACTGTTTTGCCTGCTCTCCCTCGTAGGCCGCGGCAGCCTCCGCGTTTGCCTCCTGGAAGATCTGATGAACTGCCATTCGAATAGAAAGGCTGCGAATGACGATGAATCGCGATGGCTGCATGAGCCCGACCGAAGGCGCACTGTGCGCGGCTGCGAGCAGTCTTTGCAGCAGTTCGTCGGGCAGAGGGCGATCGACATAGCCGCGCCGTACGTCGCGTCGCGTGGCGATGGCTCGATACACGGCCGCGCGCTCCTGCTCGCTGAAGTCCATGGGGGGTGGACCTACCATGCCCGCGACCACTTTGGTCCAGCCTTCGATTCGGGTCGCAAGCGGGATTCGATACCTGCGTTGAACTCGAGAAGACGGCCGAAGAGCCAGATCGCATCCGAAAGGCGGTTGAGATATGGAAGGATAGTGGGCTGGACAACTCCTCCGTGTTCGACGAAACGGACAGCGGCGCGCTCGGCACGACGGCAGACCGTACGTGCTACCTCGTATGCTGCGGATTCGGTGTACGCCCCAGGCAATGACCAGTCAGAGAGAATGCCCTCCGTTGCCTCGATCTTGTGAACGAGCTCGGTCAGCATATCGATGTCTTCAGTAGTGACCACGGGCGGCTGCTTCTTGCTTTCCGGAGGCGTTGCAAGAGCTGATCCGACACGAAAGAGGGTGCGCTGAATCGTTTCGGTCCACTCTGAGATTTCCTTGTTCTGGCAGATGCTCCGTGCGAAGCCAAGAAAGGTGTTCAGTTCGTCGATTGCTCCATAAGACTCTACGCGGAGGTCCGCTTTGGAGACACGGATTCCACCGGCCAGACCGGTTTGTCCGCCATCGCCGCGCTTCGTTGCAATGCTCATAGCTGCTCTCCTAGAGGTGAGGCTTGGGTGAAGGTCTCTTCGACCGTAATGCGTATTGTCTTGATAAGCGAGGGGCGATCGTAGCTGAGAACCAGGTCGTCATCGAGAAAGTCCAGCACTCGCGGCGGAGCATTTGAGAACAGGACATCTTCGGGAAAAAACCATGGGTGTACGGCTCCCAATTCTTCGATGGTCTTTGCCTCGACGATTACGGCAGGCACCGCAAAGATGCCAGCCCGGAGCAAAGAATAGGCGCGGTGGTAGCCATCGCGGAGAAACCAGCGATCCTGGAAGCAAGCCACCTCGAAGAAAGGGCCGCCCGCTTCAATACTGATTGGGGACGCCGGATTACCGGTGTGTCGAACATGCAGATTGGCGTTCTCGGACCGAATGATTAAATCATTTGTGGCAGGATCGCGTGCCGTCTCGCAAAGCAGGGGCCTCATCTCACCGAACGAGAGTGCAAGAAGAGCAGCCAAGTCGCGCCGTTTAGTGCTGATTTGTCGCGCAGGATTTAGATAAAGTCTGCGTTGGAATGCCAGCAGCGGCCGCAAGTCGATCACCCCCAGTGACCAGGACAACCTCGACATCTCAAGCAGCAGATCGTGCCTGATTGCAAGCGACGCGAATGAATCCTGCAACGATTCCGTCTCCTCGGTAAGCAAGACCGTCGCGGCTTCAAATGGTTGACGCTGCGCAATGAGATGCTTTGCCTTGGAGAGCTTTGCAGGGTCAATCGTTTTGGGGCGAAACTCATAGTCGTCGAGTTGCCAGCCTGCAAGTTCGCGAACAGGAACGGGTGCATAGTTCATTGGGTTGCCCCCCGGGAAGTCAGCATGCCCCCACAGAAAAATGTCGAGCAATAGGTCTTCGTTCGCTCCCAGGACTCTTGTTCGGTGCAGCCGAGGTAAGTGCGTAGAACGACTCGCATCACGCCGCCATGCGTGACGACCACGACGCGCTTGCCCTCAGTGATGCGAAAGAGCCCTTCTACCTCGTCAAGTACACGCCGTTCAAAGATTGCGAATGACTCGCCCATGGGCGCGTCGAGAAACGGGAAAGAATCGATCCAGCGTTGCGCGTAAACCGCATCGCGCTCTTCAATCTGCGCCCAGGTAAGACCTTCCCAACTGCCAAAGTGAATTTCGCGCAGACCGGGTGCGGTAACGACGTGGCAATGAGAAGCTCGTGCCAAGGGTTCTGCCGTGGCGACTGCCCGCCTGAGATCGCTGCTATAGACTGCGTCCCAGGCTGTGTCGCTTAGACAAGCGACTATACTCTCGAT
>Ga0302308_10001887_pt1 | contig 16974 bp, 15 predicted proteins | sample III_Palsa_E3_3_FD_200531 | JGI IMG/M metagenome (GOLD analysis project Ga0302308, IMG submission 200531) | Peat permafrost microbial communities from Stordalen Mire near Abisko, Sweden - III_Palsa_E3_3 | ecosystem: Environmental > Terrestrial > Soil > Palsa > Peat permafrost | place: Sweden... | reverse complement strand
ATGGTCAAAGTGGCGCAGGCCGAGGGTCAAGGCTACGTCAACTATATGGCGCGGCTGCCGGGCGTCGAAGCTCATGTGCCCAAGATCAGCTTCGTCAAACGTTTTGCCCCATGGGACTGGTATTTGATCTCCGGCGTCTATCTGAACGACATCAACACCGCCTTCGAAGCCAACTTGCTCAAATACCTGATCGTGATCCTGGTGGTCGGTGCGGCCATCTCGGCCGCGATGGTGCTGATCATCCGCAACGTCAAACGCAGCCTAGGCGGAGAACCGGCCTATGCCGCCGGGATCGCGGAGCAAATCGCCGCCGGCGAACTGATGACGCATATTGCCCTGAGCACCGATGATCGCAGCAGCATGCTGTACGCCATGAGCAATATGCAGGAAAAGCTGACGCGAACCATTACCCGGATCCATAGCGGCACCGAAACGATTACCGTGGCAAGCCAGGAAATCGCCGCCAGCAACCACGATTTATCGGTGCGCACCGAAGAACAAGCCGCCTCGCTCGCCGAAACGGCAGCCAGCATGGAACAACTCACCGCCACCGTCAAACAAAACGCCGAGAATGCGCGGCAGGCCAACCAGATGGGGGCCAGCGCTTCGCAAATCGCCGGCGAAGGCGGAGATGTGGTGCGTCAGGTGGTCGAAACCATGCATAACATCACCGCCAGCTCGAAGAAGATCGTCGATATTATTTCGGTGATTGAAGGCATTGCCTTTCAAACCAATATTCTGGCGCTCAATGCAGCGGTCGAAGCAGCCCGCGCCGGCGAGCAGGGACGGGGTTTTGCCGTGGTGGCCGGCGAAGTCCGCAGCCTGGCCAGCCGCAGCGCCGATGCGGCCAAGGAAATCAAGGCCTTGATCGAAAATTCGGTGACCCAGGTAGATAACGGTTCGACCCTGGTTCAGCGAGCCGGGACCACGATGGATTCAGTGGTGTCGGCGGTGCGGCGCGTGACCGATATCATCGGAGAAATCTCCGCCGCTTCCGAAGAGCAGAGCAAAGGCATCGAACAGGTCAATATCGCGATCAATCAAATGGACCAGACCACCCAGCAGAACGCCGCCATGGTCGAACAGGCATCGGCAGCCGCTCATTCGCTCGAAGAGCAAGCGCAAGCCTTACGCGATGCGGTCAATGTGTTCCATGTGTCGGATACGGCGGGGTCGGGGGCGGCAACGACTCAGCGACGCCGCTGAAACCACACGTGCCGTCGAAGCGGGATCCGCGAAGGCCGGGCCAAAAACAAGGCCGAAGACCAGACTGGGCAGATGACGGTGAATCGAGCCGGCGGATTCGAACATGAGGTGCGAACCCGCCGTCTGATTGATTTAAGTCGAAAGACGAAGCAAAGATTTAACCCAGCATTGCACGCAACATCCATGCGGTTTTTTCGTGAATCTGCATGCGTTGGGTCAACAGATCGGCGGTCGGTTCATCGTTGACTTCATCGGTCAGCGTAAAAATGCCGCGCGCGGTACGCACCACGGCTTCCTGGCCTTCCACCAATTGGCGGATCATTTCATTGGCTTCGGGCACACCGTCGGCTTCGGGGATCGAGGCTAATTTGGAAAATTCTTTATACGAGCCCGGCGCCGGGAAACCCAGGGCGCGAATGCGCTCGGCAATCGAATCGACGGCCAGCGCCAACTCGTTGTATTGCCCTTCGAACATCAGGTGCAGCGTGTTGAACATGGGACCCGTCACGTTCCAATGAAAATTATGGGTCTTCAGATAAAGCGTGTACGTATCGGCCAATAAACGGCTCAGGCCATCGGCGATTTTCTTGCGATCTTTATCGTTGATGCCGATATTGACGCTGGGAATGCTACTTTGACTCGCACTTTTTTTAGCCATGACGACTCCAGTAGAAAAGCATGTATGAATGTGAGGGCGCGATAAAAGCGATGGTCGCATACCGGCGATGACAATGCGATGTAGCACCCGCTGCCGTCAAAGCATCGCACACGCAGAGCGAACCTTCCGTCTCGCGATAAGTGTATCCGACAATGACCCGGCCCCGCTGCATAACTCAAGCGTTATGCAGCGGGGCCTTTTTGCCGTCATCTTCCGGCGGCCGCCTTCAGGGCATCATGATATCGCCCTGCGGGAAATCTCTCTACCCCGCCCGCAGCTCAACGTGCCAATGCCGCTACCACGCCTGCTGCATACTCCGCATCGATTTTGCCGAAATGCTCAATGGCTCGCGCCACAATCTCCGGCGGCACACCCTGCATCGAAGCGGCAATATTGTTAAAGAAACGCCGACGTTGTGCCGCATCGAACAAACGGAACAAAGCGGCAGGCTGGCTGTAATAGTCCGTATCTTCGCGATGATCGTAGCGGGCCAAGGCGCCCGACAAAGCGAGATCGGGCTCGCCGGCGGCATTCTGGGCAAACTCACCATAACGATTCGGTTCGTAGTTCACCGTGCTGCCCAGGTTACCGTCGGCGCGCATCGCTCCATCGCGATGCGGCGCATGGAACGGACAGCGCGGTGCGTTGACCGGAATATGCGCGTGATTCACCCCAAGGCGATAACGCTGCGCATCGCCGTACGAGAACAAACGGCCTTGCAACAAGCGGTCCGGTGAAAAATTGATGCCGGGCACCACGTTGGCCGGCGTAAAAGCCGCTTGCTCGACTTCGGCGAAATAGTTGGCCGGGTTGCGATTCAATTCCATCACACCCACGTCGATCAAGGGGTAATCGCGATAAGGCCAGACCTTGGTGATATCGAACGGATTTAAATGATAGGTCGCGGCATCGGCCTCGGGCATGATCTGGACACACAGCTTCCACTTGGGAAAATCGCCCGCTTCAATATGCTGGAACAGGTCGCGCTGCGCACTCTCGCGATCGTTGGCGATGACCTGCCCGGCTTCTTCATTGGTGTAATTCGCAATCCCCTGCATCGACTTGAAATGGAATTTGACCCAGAAGCGCTGCTGCTCGGCATTGATAAACGAAAACGTATGCGAACCGAAGCCGTGCAGTTGGCGATAGTTGCGGGGAATGCCGCGGTCGCTCATCAGGATGGTGATCTGATGCAGCGCTTCCGGATGCCGCGTCCAGAAATCCCAGACCGCCGTCGAATTACGCAAATTGGTCTGCGGATCGCGTTTTTGCGTATGAATAAAATCGGGAAACTTCAGCGGATCGCGGATAAAAAAGACCGGCGTGTTATTGCCGACCAAATCCCAATTGCCTTCATCGGTATAGAACTTGACCGAAAAACCGCGCACATCGCGTTCGGCATCGGCCGCGCCGCGTTCACCCGCCACCGTGGAAAAACGCAAAAACAGCGGCGTTTGTTTGCCCACTTCCGCAAACAGCCCGGCCTTGGTGTAACGCGTGATGTCATGCGTCACCGTCAAGGTGCCGTAAGCGCCCGAGCCTTTGGCATGCACCCGCCGTTCAGGAATCACCTCACGATCGAAATGCGCGAGTTTTTCCAGCAACCACACATCCTGCAAAGCGATCGGGCCACGCGGGCCGGCCGTCAAGGAGTTTTGGTTGTCCGGTACCGGGGCGCCGAATGCCGTGGTCAAGGTGCGTTCTGTCATGGTGTGTCCTTTGTAGGAGAAGTGAGGCAAGCGAGATATTGGATCGGGCCAAGGCCGAGCAGGCTTTTGCGCTAGCGCCGGCGGTGTTTAAAACCGGGGCGTCAAACCGCCAACGCGCGCAGGGCCAAAAATTCGGTCGCGATCGAGCGGAATTCGGCTTGCAGGATTTGCCAGGGATGCTCTGTTCCAGGTGTCGAAGCGGTGCTTAAGATGGAACTTGGAATCAGGTGGGACATGGCGTTCTCCGGTTTTAGCTGGGCTAGCTGGTTGGCACAGCTAGAATATAAATAAATACTATTGATTTATATAATTGATTGTATTTATCTATTCAATAGCCTGCGGCAATCACGGAGATCTGGTTGGGCCATACGAGTTCAGCGATGCGCGCGATGACTGACCGAAACCTGGCGAACAGCGCCTGCTTGAGTATGTAGCGCATGCCATGCATCAACAAAAAAGCGCCCGCGAACCGAAGTTTGCAGACGCTTTTTATGCATCAGAGCCAATACGCCTGGATCTCGGCGTGTCGCCCGAGCCGCTTTAATTCAACTTCGCCGGCAAATCCAGCTTGCTGATCCCCGGCAACTCGCACGATTGAATCGCAGCGCACACCGCCTCAATGGCGGGCATGCGGGTAAAGCTTTTGCGCCAGGCCAGCACCACCCGCCGATCGGGGATCGGGTCCTCGAACGGCACATAGGTCAGCATGCCGCTGTCGGTGCTGTTCATATGGGTCTCGTGCATGTCCGAGACCGAGGTGCGCGGCAGCACTGTAATACCGACGCCGCTGGCGACCATATGGCGGATGGTTTCCAGGGAAGAGCCTTCGAAGGTTTTCTGGATCCCGTCGGCATTTTGCGAAAAGCGCATCAACTCGGGGCAAACACCCAGCACATGGTCGCGGAAGCAGTGGCCATTGCCCAGCAGCAGCATGGTTTCCAGTTTCAGATCGTCGGCCTTGATCGAACTGCGCTTTTCCCAGGGATGGCCTTTGGGCATCGCGACCACAAACGGTTCGTCGTAGAGCGGGCGCACCATCAAACCGGTTTCCGGGAACGGCAGCGCCATGATCGCGACGTCGATTTCGCCCTGCTTGAGCAGTTCGATCAGCTTCAGAGTGTAATTTTCCTGCAGCATCAAGGGCATTTGCGGCACCCGGTCGATCATTTGCTTGACCAGGGTGGGCAGGATGTACGGCCCGATGGTGTAGATCACGCCCAGGCGCAGCGGCCCCAGTAGCGGATCTTTACCTTGTTTGGCGATTTCCTTGATCGCCAGGGTCTGCTCAAGCACGCGCTGGGCTTGGGCTACGATCTGCTCGCCGATCTGGGTCACGCTGACTTCGCTGGTGCCGCGCTCGAAGATCTGGATGTTCAACTCATCTTCGAGTTTTTTGATTGCGACCGACAAAGTCGGCTGGCTGACGAAGCAGGCTTCGGCCGCGCGGCCAAAATGCCGTTCGCGGGCCACCGCGACGATGTATTTCAGTTCAGTAAGCGTCATAAAGCAATCGCAAAGTGGGTTTCAATAGATTTTAGCTTTTATACACCGACATTGCGTTCACGCCAAGCCCGGGCAAGCAGTTTTCGAGATATAGACGAAGCCGCTCGAACCCATGCATTGACATGCATGCCCGGGAGACCGTTTGAGCAGTCGCGCGATGAACGACTGCCGAGTGAGATTTTTTGCTCCGGCCCTTTAAGCCTTTAAATAATGCTCGCGCCCACCCAGCCACCGATTCAGGTGTTTGGTCACAATCTCAGGCACGCTGTCCAGCATTTGCCGCGCCGCCTCGCGGGTGGGCTCGATCAACCAGGCGTCTTGCTGCAGATCGGCAAAACGCAGCATGGCCGCACCCGATTGGCGGGCACCGAGAAATTCGCCGGGGCCGCGCAATTCGAGGTCGCGCCGGGCAATTTCAAAACCATCGGCGGTTTCGCGCATGGTTTGCAAGCGCGCCCGGCCGGTGAGCGATAACGGCCCGGCGTACATCAGCAAACATACCGACGCCGCGCTGCCGCGCCCGACCCGGCCGCGGAGCTGGTGCAATTGGGCCAAGCCGAAACGCTCAGCATGCTCGATCACCATCAGCGAAGCGTTCGGCACGTCGACCCCGACCTCGATCACGGTGGTCGCCACCAGTAAATTCAGTTCGCCCTGGGCGAAGGCCTGCATCACCGCGGCTTTGTCGGCCGGGTTCAAACGACCGTGCACCATGCCCACGCGTAATTCGGGCAACGCCAGGGTCAGCGCCTGATAGGTATCGACCGCGGTTTGCAGTTGCAGCGCCTCGCTTTCTTCGATCAAGGGGCAGACCCAGTAGACCTGGCGTCCGGTCAGGGCCGCCTCGCGCACCCGGGCGATCACTTCGTCGCGCCGGGCCGCGCTGATCAGCTTGGTCAGGATCGGGGTACGGCCGGGCGGCAGTTCATCGATGGTGGAGACATCGAGATCGGCGTAATAAGTCATCGCCAGCGTGCGCGGAATCGGGGTGGCACTCATCATTAGCTGGTGCGGCTGGAATTCGGCCGCGCCGTCGGCGGCATGCCGGGCTTTGGCACGTAGAGCCAAACGCTGTTGCACGCCGAAGCGATGCTGCTCATCGACGATCACCAGCCCCAGACGCGCAAATTCAACCGCTTCCTGGATGATGGCATGGGTGCCGATGATCAATTGCGCGCTGCCCGACGCCGCGGCCTCCAGCGCCGCACGCTTGGCCTTGACCTTGAGGCTGCCGGCCAGCAAGGCCACCTCGACCCCCAGCGGCTCGAGCCAGCCGCGCAACTTGCGCGCATGTTGTTCGGCCAGGATTTCGGTGGGCGCCATCAAAGCGGCCTGATAGCCGGCGTCGATGGCTTGCGCCGCCGCCAACGCCGCCACGATAGTCTTGCCGCTGCCAACATCGCCTTGCAGCAGGCGCTGCATTGGATGCGCGGCATTCAGGTCAGTCCCGATTTCGGCCCAGACCCGCCGCTGCGCCCCGGTCAGCGCAAACGGCAAAGTCTGCTCAAAACGCGCCACCAGCGAGCCCTTATCGGTGTCGGCACGGCGTGTCATGACCGGCGCCGAACGGGCGCGACGCTGATCCTGCGCCCGCTTCAAGGACAGTTGCTGGGCCAGCAGCTCTTCAAATTTGATCCGCAGCCAAGCCGGATGTGTACCGTCGACCAGACCGCCCTCGTCCACTTCGGCATCAGGGTGATGCAGCAATTCGATTGCCTCGGCCAGCGTCAGTATCGGCTCAGGCAAACAGGCGCGCACCACCGCTTGCGGCAAAAATTCGGGCAACGGTACACGCTTGATCGCGCTCTCGATGGCTTTACGCAAATATGCCTGGCTAACCCCGGCGGTGCTGGGGTAGACCGGTGTCAGTACCTGCGGCAATGGAGCCCCGGCCTCGACCACGCGGCATGCCGGATGCACCATTTCCATGCCGAAAAACCCGCCGCGCGCGTCGCCGCGGGCACGGATGCGCACGCCCAGCGCCAATTGTTTGACTTGGCTACCGTAAAAATTCAAAAACCGTAAAGTCAGGACATCGCCGTCATCGTCGGTCAATTTGACGATCAGTTGGCGTCGCGGACGGTAGGTAATTTCGTTATCCGACACCACTCCTTCGACTTGAGCCAAAGCGCCGGGCAGCAAGTCGGCAATGGCGGTCAGGGTGGTTTCGTCCTCGTAGCGCATCGGCAAATGCAGCACCAGGTCGATATCGCGCGACAAGCCCAGCTTGGCGAGCTTATCCGCGCTGCGGGCCAAGGGTTTGGGCGGGGCTTTGGGAGCGGCTTCGCCGGCGGTCGTATTTATGGTCGGGGCGACCTGGGGCTTGGGTCTCATCGCAAGTACAATAGCGGTTTTCGCGTCTGGCGTAAAACATCCCTCGCATCCCCGCCTCTCGCCGCACACCCCAAGGGCCGTGCGGATGATGGAGCGGCCAGACGGCAGGACTTGAATAACAAGCTGACTAAAACGTTCAGCACCGACGTTCAGCACCGGTACGCACCTACTCTTTTATCGCATGTATACGCTTTCCGATTTCGATTTTAATCTACCGCCCGAGTTGATCGCGCAAACGGCACTCACCGAACGCAGCGCGAGCCGCCTGCTCGAAGTGAATCCGGTCATGGGCATAGCCGCGAGCGCCACCGACAGCGCCCAGCCGCCGGTGCTGCACGACCGCTCGTTCGCTATGCTGCCCGAATGCGTCGCCGCCGGCGATTTGCTGGTATTTAACGATACCAAAGTTCTCAAAGCACGTTTCCTCGGCCAAAAGACCAGTGGCGGCAAGATTGAGGTGCTGGTGGAGCGCATTACCGGCACGCGCACCGCACTAGCTCAGATCCGCGCCAGCAAAACGCCGCTGCCGGGCTCGACCTTGCGTTTGGCCGATGCCTTCGAAGTGACCGTAGGCGAGCGCGCCGAACCCTTTTATACCTTGCATTTCCCCGCCGATTGCCTGGATTTGATCGAGCAGCATGGCCGCCTGCCCTTGCCGCCTTATATCACTCACGACCCCGATGCCTATGACGAACGCCGTTACCAGACGGTGTTCGCGGCCAATCCGGGCGCCGTCGCCGCTCCCACCGCCGGACTGCATTTCGACCAGGCCATCCTCGCCGCACTCGATGCGCGCGGGGTACAGCGTGCCACCCTGACGTTGCACGTAGGCGCCGGCACCTTCCAGCCGGTGCGCCACGAAAACCTCGCCGAGCACAAAATGCACAGCGAGTGGTATGCACTGTCGCCGGCGCTGGTGGAAGCCGTGCGCGCCACCCGCGAGCGCGGCGGACGGGTGATAGCGGTCGGCACCACCTCGATGCGGGCGCTGGAAGCCGCCGCCCGCGACGCCCTGACGGCCGGTTTGCCATCCGGCACGCTGCGGGCCACCCAAGCCGAAACCGACATTTTCATCACTCCGGGTTACGCGTTCCAGATAGTCGACCGGCTGGTGACGAATTTCCACCTGCCAAAATCGACCTTGTTGATGCTGGTCAGTGCCTTTGCCGGCACCGAGACGATACGTGCGGCCTACCGCCACGCCATCGAGCAACGTTACCGTTTTTTTAGTTATGGCGATGCGATGCTGCTCACCCGCGCCTCGCACATTTCAGCTTAAAACCTTTTAAATCAAGACCCTGCCATGCTGAAATTCGATTTACTCAATACCGACGGTCAAGCGCGCCGCGGCCGCCTGACCTTGAATCACGGCGTGATCGAAACGCCGATTTTTATGCCGGTCGGAACCTACGGCACGGTCAAGGCGATGTCGCCGCTCGAACTGGAGGAAATCAAGGCACAGATTATCCTCGGCAACACCTTCCACCTGTGGCTGCGCCCGGGCCTGGAAACCATCGAATTGCACGGCGGCCTGCATCGTTTTATGGGCTGGGACAAACCCATCCTGACCGACTCGGGCGGCTTCCAGGTGTTCAGCCTGGGAGCTTTGCGCAAAATTACGGAAGAAGGGGTGACCTTCGCTTCGCCGATCAACGGCGACAAATTGTTCCTGTCGCCCGAAATCTCGATGCAAATTCAGCGCGTGCTGAATTCCGACATCGTGATGCAATTCGACGAATGTACGCCTTATTCGATCGACGATATTCCCGTCTCGGCCGAGGTCGCCGGCGAATCGATGCGCATGTCGATGCGGTGGGCACGCCGTTCTGTCGATGCCTTCCGCGAACTGGAAAACCCGAACGCGCTGTTCGGCATCGTGCAGGGCGGCATGTATGAAACGCTGCGCGACGAGTCGCTGGCAGGACTGGCGGAGATGGAGTTCGACGGTTATGCCATCGGCGGCCTGTCGGTCGGCGAGCCCAAGGACGACATGGTGCGCGTATTGAACCACACCGCCCCCAAGCTGCCGTCGCACAAACCGCGTTACCTGATGGGCGTGGGCACGCCTGAAGACTTGGTGGGCGGGGTCGCCGCCGGGGTCGACATGTTCGATTGCGTGATGCCGACCCGCAATGCGCGCAACGGCTGGCTGTTTACCCGTTTCGGCGACTTGAAGATCAAGAATGCGGTGCATAAAAACGATCCGCGCCCCTTGGATTCGACCTGCGGCTGCTATACCTGCCGCAATTTCAGCCGCGCCTACCTGCACCATTTGCATCGGGTCGGGGAAATCCTCGGTGCGCGTCTGAACACCATTCACAACTTGCACTACTACCTGGAATTGATGAGCGAAATGCGCGACGCGATCGAAGCTCAGGGATTCGACAGCTTCCGCCAGAAATTTGCGCAAGACCGGCAGCGCGGCGTCGAATAGCGGTGTTTGTTTGAGGCAATCCCTAGTGCCCCATCCCGGGTGCTAGAATACGTGGTTAATTTGACTGAGATGATTAAAATGTGGATTTCCAATGCGTACGCGCAAGGTTTGTCGGGTTTGTCACTGGGCGGGATTCAATCAAGCCTGACCCAGTTCCTGCCTATTATTCTGATGTTCGCGGTACTGTATTTCATCATGATCCGGCCGCAGATGAAGCGCCAGAAAGAACATCGCGCCATGCTGGCGGCGATGGCTCGCGGTGATGAAGTCGTGACTAACGGCGGCATTCTCGGCAAAATCACGAAAGTGGGCGAAGCCTACGCCAGCGTCGAATTGTCGGACGGTGTCGAAGTCACGCTGCAAAAATCCGCCATCACGACGATTTTGCCGAAGGGCACGATCAAGTCGATCTAAGCAGCGGCCGCATGATTGCGCTCTTTATGCGGTCGGATAAAGTCCAATCACGCGCCGTGAGCCGCGCGGTACATGAGGTGCGTCGTGCCGGCCCCGGCCGGCGGCACGCCTTATGCACCGCTTACTGATCGCGTCCGGCCCGTCCGCCCCGGTATTCCGGTGCGGCCAGGCCTGCCGGATGCACCTACCTTCCAGTCCAGCCCATTCATGAACCGTTACCCCCTCTGGAAATATGTCGTGATGCTGGTGGCGCTCGCTATCGGCTTCTTTTACACGCTGCCGAATTTTTTCGGCGAAACACCTGCAATCCAGGTGTCCAGCGGTAAAGCGACCGTCAAAGTCAACACCGAAGTATTCCAGCAAATCGAAGAGACGCTCAAGGCCAGCAATGTTGCCGCCGACGATATCTCTTTCGATAACAATGTGAATAACGCCAGTGTGCGGATTCGCCTGCACGATACCGACACCCAATTACGCGTCAAGGACCTGCTCAACCACGCCCTCAACGCCGACCCCAACGACCCGACCTACATCGTCGCCCTGAGCTTGCAAAGCGCATCGCCGAAATGGCTGAGCGCAATGTCGGCCCGGCCCATGTACCTCGGCCTGGACTTGCGCGGCGGCGTGCATTTCCTGCTGCAAGTCGACATGGCGGGCGCACTCAACAAAAAACTCGATAGCGACGCCGCCGATGCGCGCGTGTCGTTGCGCGACAAAGGCATCCGCGACGGCGGCGTGAATCGCGTCAACCAGTCCATCGTGGTCAACCTGGCGGACCAGGCTACGGCCGACCAGGCCTCGCAATTGTTGAGCAACAACGTGAGCGAGTTGCAATGGACCACCTCGCCGGTGGCAGCCGCCGCCGGCGGCGGGTTCCAGTTGATCGGCACGTTTGCCCCGGCCACCCAGCGCACGGTGCAACAAAACGCGCTCAAGCAGAACATTACAACGCTGCATAATCGCGTCAATGAATTGGGGGTTTCCGAGCCGGTGATCCAGCAGCAAGGCGACGATCGCATCGTGGTCGAACTGCCGGGCGTGCAGGACACCGCCAAAGCGAAAGACATCATCGGCCGCACCGCGACGCTGGAAGCCCGCCTGGCCGACCCCAGCGCGCCGCTTAGTATCAATGTGACCGATCCGGTACCGGCGGGCGACGAGTTGTTCACCCAAGGCAACCAAGTCCCGGTATTGCTGAGAAAGCAGGTGATCTTCACCGGCGACCGGATTACCGATGCGGCAGCCGGTTTCGACGAACACCAGCGCCCGGATGTCACGATCAAACTCGATACGGCCGGCGGCCGTGTGCTGGCGAGCGTGTCGCGTGACAATATCGGCAAGCCGATGGCCATTGTCCTGTTCGAAAAAGGCAAAGGCCAAGTGCTGACGGTAGCCACCATCCAGTCCGAATTGGGTGAACGCTTCCAGATCACCGGTGCCGCCTCGGCGCAGGCCGCCAACGACCTGGCCTTGTTGTTGCGCGCGGGTTCGCTGGCAGCACCGATGGACATCATCGAAGAACGCACCATCGGCCCGAGCCTCGGTGCCGACAATATCAAGAAGGGCTTCAAGTCGGTGCAGTACGGCTTTGCCGCCATCGCCATTTTCATGATGGCGTATTACCTGCTGTTCGGCATGTTCTCGGTCATCGCCTTGTCGGTCAACCTGTTGTTGTTGATTGCCGTGCTGTCGATGCTGCAAGCCACGCTGACCTTGCCGGGGGTAGCCGCCATTGCGCTGGCCCTGGGTATGGCGATCGATGCAAACGTGCTGATCAACGAGCGGATTCGCGAAGAACTGCGTCATGGCGCGGCACCGCAACTGGCCATTTCGAACGGCTTCACGCATGCGTGGGCCACCATTCTCGACTCCAACGTGACTACCCTGATTGCCGGCCTGGCCCTGCTCACTTTCGGCTCCGGCCCGGTACGCGGTTTTGCGGTGGTGCACGTGATCGGCATCTTGACCTCGATGTTCTCCGCCGTGTTCTTTGCGCGCGGCATGGTCAATTTCTGGTACGGCAGCAAACGCAAGCTGAAATCGCTGTTGATCGGTCAAGTGTGGCACCCGGACGGCCCCATCCGCCCGCGTGACGACGGCGACGACGAAGATGGCGCCGATGACGGCCCCGGCAGCACCGGCCCTGCCGGCGGTAAAAAGCGTCTGCCGGCCGGCAAAACCGGTCGCGCCAAGCCCGCTGTACCCGCCGCCGCTACGCCCGCAAAACAGCCATCGGGCAAGCCCCGCACGACGCGCTAAGGAGCCATAGATGGAATTTTTCCGTATTCGCAAAGATTTACCGATCATGCGCCACGCGTTGATTTTCAACGCGATCTCGCTGCTCACCTTTGTTGCCGCCGTATTTTTCCTGGTCCATCGCGGCTTGAACCTGTCGGTGGAATTCACCGGCGGCACGGTACTCGAAGTGAGCTACCCGCAAACCGCCCTGGTCGAACCGATCCGCGCCACCTTGTCCAAGGACGGTTACCCCGACGCGGAAGTGCAGACCTTCGGCTCGTCGCATGACGTGCTGATCCGCTTGCCGATGAAGAGCCAGCAGACCTCCGCGCAGCAAAGCGATCAAGTGATGCAAGCGCTGACCGCGCAAGACGCCACGGTGCAATTGAAGAGCGTCGAATTTGTCGGCCCCCAAGTCGGTAAAGAACTCGCCACCGACGGCCTGCTGGCTTTGGCCTGCGTGGTGGCCGGCATCATGGTTTATCTGTCGTTCCGCTTCGAATGGAAATATGCGGTAGCGGGCATCATCGCCAACTTGCATGACGTGGTGATCATTCTTGGTTTCTTCGCCTTCTTCCAGTGGGAGTTTTCCTTGACGGTGCTGGCCGCCGTGCTGGCCGTGCTCGGTTATTCGGTCAACGAATCGGTGGTGATCTTCGACCGGATTCGCGAAACCTTCCGCCGCCAGCGCAAGATGGCGGTGCCGGACGTGATCAACCACGCCATCACCAGCACCATGTCGCGCACCATCATCACCCACGGCTGTACCCAGATGATGGTGCTGTCGATGTTCCTCTTCGGCGGCCCGACCCTGCACTTTTTCGCCCTGGCGCTGACCATCGGTATTTGCTTCGGGATTTATTCCTCGGTCTTTGTGGCGGCGGCACTCGCCATGTGGCTGGGCGTGAAACGCGAAGACCTGATCAAACAGGTCAAGCCTCTGCATGACCCGAACGACCCGCACTCGGGCGCTCAGGTTTAAGCCACACGAGGCTCGGCTGCACTAACCCGCATTAAGCCGCATTCAGCCGCAAGATGTAAAACGGCCGGTTCAATCTGTGAACCGGCCGTTTGTTTAAGTAGTTCGTATCCGTAGTCCATGCAGGCACTCCATAAAAAAATAAAGCCTTATGCCCACACATTCAACCCTGCTTCCCACTCTGTTTGATCCACGTAATCAGCCCGATACGCCAGACACGCCGCGCCAAGAGGTCGGCAATGCCAGCGTGAATACCCGCAGCGGAATCGCACAATGAGGTACCGCAAACGCGTCGCCCTGAATTTTGTATTCTTCTGGTTCCTGATCGGCGGTATCGGCCATTTCGCCCGCAGCGACTGGTTCGTCCAGATCGTGCCGCCCTACCTGCCCCAGCCCCTGTTATTGGTCTGGATCAGCGGCGCTTTCGAGCTGCTGGGCGCCGCCGGCCTGCTGTTCGCCAGCACCCGTACCGCCGCCGGCAACGGCCTGGCGCTGTTGACCGTGTGCGTGACACCCGCCAATGTCTATATGCTGCAGCAACACCAACTATTCCCGCAGTTTCCGGTGAGCGTGCTGGTGCTGCGCCTATTGGTTCAGGTGGCGCTGATCGCTTGCATTATTTGGTGTACCCGGCCGAAACGGTGGCGCTTTCGGTGAGAGCGGTTTGGGATGTACGGGGATAGACGGTAGCGGCGAAGGTTAGCCCCGCCGCCGTTTAACGTTCAGCCACATCGAAGATAACTTGCCCCAAGCGAAGCTCAACACTAAGACCCACGGCGTGCAACTCTATCAGATCGCCCGTGCTGTTATAAGCAAACCGCAATTCTCCACCGCCCCAAAACATCACCTGATGCGGCACTGAACCCATCAAGCGGTTGATGAAATAATTTTCAACATTGACGAGATTTTTGATGCCGACCGAGCGGAGAACGCTGAGGTCCAAGGTTACCGGCTCGTCTGACGATAACCTCGGTGACCCGTCTTCGGCGCGGCGGACTTACAGCGTGCCCTGGGGAGGAAGTCAATCGCAACGACGAGTTCTACTTTTAAAATGTCAGCTTGACAGGTGAGCTTACGCTAGCGCCCCAGAAGCATAAACTTGCCCGCATCGATTTTATAGGTTTGCACACTCTCAGCACCCTGGGCGTCGCTTAGCCATGCCACACGAAATCCAGCTGGCGAGCTTGTCCACGCAATGGATTTGAAAGGGGACGCCGTGCCATCTGACTCAAGTTCAATGTTTTTGAGGCAACTGTTAATTAAACTTTTGTATCTCGTTTCCACCATCCGTTGCCCAAGCTCAGCAACATACAGCACGTCCTCCTCACCAGCACCGCAAAAACCTTGTGGTTGGGAACTTGATGGATGACTAATGATGATCAAAACATATTCCTTACCCGCAAAATTAAGGGAACGAGACTCAGGAAAAAACACGGTTGATGCAGTGCTCATTGCCCGATGTAGATCTTCAGACACATTGATTACGTGAAACGCCTCGGGCTTGCCAGGGCTGGTGAGATATAAATTATGGCCTTGAAAGATAAGCAAATTTCGATTCGACGTAACAATCGCTTGAGGCAGGTCTTTTTGTGCAATGGCAACACTCGATAATCCGAAGAATAAAGCTGCGGCAAAGACAAGCTTACGGATTGACGACATGATCGGCATAACAAACTCCAGTGTATTTCCAATCGTGTTCATTACTGTGACCAGTCGGCCCAGAGCCATATGTGGCTTTATCGCGCTGATGTAAATCCTCAACGGATTTGTCTGAATTTGCTGTGTCGGTCGTATCCCATCCGATATTTCCGGTGGCAGGGTCGCAAAGCATATCAGCGTTGCGCTCCCAAGTTTGAGACTGAATATTCCACGTGTGATAGCCTCCGCCGTTCCAGCGCGAGATCGTTTCCAGGGTAAGTTGATCATCCGTATAGCGGCGATTTTGTTGGCCCAGGTAGTGTTTTGCTAGGATTTGTTTCTGTTGAAATAAATGGGCACCAGCACTAATGTTATCCTTCCAGTTCCACGCTTGATCGTATGAGGGAGCTGGGTTAGTAAGTTGCGTCATTCCATAGCCCGCATCTATTGCCACGACAGGTTCGCCATCGGCGTTGATAAAATTTTTGAAATTACTCTCTTGCTTGATAATTTTATCGAAACCTATCGTGTTAGGAATTGTTTTTAGAAAAGATAAGACATCTTCCTCTACAGGATTTTTACCCTGCACGAAGACAGTCCGCCTAAATTTGGATTGGCCCGCAGTCACCGAAACGGATAGTTTACCTCCAATAATTGCTGGACCCAAGTCGGCGGTCCATATTTTGCTATCGCTAGAAAAATTGCCTGATTGAGTGAAGGATTTTAATTTTCGACCACGTTTAGTCCGTTCTGCAAGACCGCTCACTTTTGCATCCCAATCGATCGTCCATTGCCATTGATAGGGCGGGGGCATTTCAGTTTTAATTTCAAAAGAAATTTCTGGAAATCTTGGAATTTCGTCAATGTAAAATTTATCTCCGGTATTTGGTTTCACCCATTCTCCGGAATCACTTTTAACGATTACGGCCACTAGCGAATGAGGATGCGTATTTGTTTTGCCTGCATTTTTTGCATGTCGAACGCTCTTAGGCATTATTTTCTCCATCACGTTTGTATACTTTAACCGAAAGAGTCTCTGGGTTTTCTGTGTAAACTCGTTGCGTTACCCCGTTTTCATCGGAGAATCCGGTCCACTGTTCACCAGACTCTGCTTCGATTACATAATATTGATTGGCAAGAGGAGTTATCTCGTCGTCTTCAAGTAAACGAAACTGTTCATGATTCTTGGAATGCGAATCTGTGCTTGGCAATGCAGGAAAGGTATAACCTCGCGCTGCTGGGCCAGACAACGAATGCTGCGTGCCCTTGATACTGATCAGCCCCGGTGCATGCATTTCGATGTTGCCCTCAGAAATACGAATGTAAGCTCCGCCTGCCGTAAGCAAAATTTCCTGCTTAGCTGCGACTTCAATCTTATCCGTTGCAGAGGCTATTTTGAGGGTCTTCTGTGCTGTGAGTTCAATATTGTCCGAATGAGCCTGAATCTCGACCTTACCTTTGGCTGCAAACAACTTCATCCCGGCGTTCTGCACGAACAGGCTAAGTGTGTCTTTGATGCTCGCGATCAGCGATTTACCGGTGGCGACATGAGTATTCTGGCCGCTGACCAGATTGATCTGCTGGTCGGCATAGAGTTGGTTCGATTGTGGTGTTGAGAGTGCGATACCGGATGGGCTGGCGAACAACATGATGGGTTCTTTGAACCCATTCACATTGCCGGTGCCACCGCCTGCTGTGATGCCACCCAATGACGGGCCAGCGATGCTGTTTTGTGGTAAGCGCGAATTTACGAGCACATAGCGTTTGAACTGAGAGCGGAGCAAGCTATCTCCACTGATTAACAGTGGACACAGCCCATGACTCAGATAGATTCAGATACAGCGCTCGCAGTCACTCTTGT
>Ga0302308_10001881_pt1 | contig 17018 bp, 10 predicted proteins | sample III_Palsa_E3_3_FD_200531 | JGI IMG/M metagenome (GOLD analysis project Ga0302308, IMG submission 200531) | Peat permafrost microbial communities from Stordalen Mire near Abisko, Sweden - III_Palsa_E3_3 | ecosystem: Environmental > Terrestrial > Soil > Palsa > Peat permafrost | place: Sweden... | reverse complement strand
CCGGTGGACGAGGTGTTCCGCCGCTTCACCATCTCGATGATCACCTTCCCGAACACCTTCTTCGCACTCGATGCGAGCGGCTTCGCCTTCCAGACTTTCTGGCCCGCGGGGACTGATAAATCGATCCTGGAAGTGCGCCTGGTGGGATGGGATTCAGTCCCGGGCGACCAGGACGACTATTGGGTCGAAATGCGAACCACCATCGAGGCCATCCTGGCTGAGGACCTGAAGCTGTTCGCCGGCATACAGCGGAGCGTTGAGAGCCGCGCCCTGCCTTCGATGACGGCCGGTTACCAGGAGCGGTCCATTTACAACTTCGAAGAAGAGCTGGACCGGCGGATCGGGGTGGAGAACATCCCGCAGGAGATGCGAATTCAGCAGGTGCTGGCGGAGCAGATCGCCCACTAGGGCTGGCCGCCGCCAGCCGGCGCACCGCGAGGAAGCGGTGCGCCCAACGGCCCGGGCCTTACGACTCCAATATGGCCACTGCCCGCGTCCATCCGGCTGACGCGGCGCGAATCTTGGCGGGGAAACAGGCGACCGTGAATCCGGTCGGCGGCAGCACCTCGAGGTTGTGCAGCTTCTCCAGATGGCAATAGCCGATCTCGACGCCCGCCTTGTGTCCCTCCCAGATCAGGCTGGCGTCGCCGGTCTCCTTGTAGCGTTCAGCCGTGTACTGGAAGGGCGCGTCCCAGCTCCAGGCATCTGTTCCAGTAACCCGCACCCCCCGTTCGAGCAGATAGAGGGTCGCTTCCTTGCCCATGCCGCAACCGGCGGTCACATAGTCGTCCTGGCCATAGGCCGAGCCGGCCCGCGTGTTGACCACAACGATCTCCAGCGGGGAGAGGGTGTGGCCGATACGCTTCAATTCGTCTTCGACATCTCTGGCCGTCGCGACCGCTCCGTCGGCCAGGTGGCGGAAGTCCAGCTTTACGCCCGGCTGGAAGCACCACTCCAGCGGCACTTCATCAATCGTAATGGCGCGCTCGCCCTTATTCATGGTGCTGGCGAAGTGGTAGGGGGCATCCAGATGGGTGCCGTTGTGAGTGATGAGGTTGACCTGTTCATATGACCAGGCCTCGGCCTCCGGCAGGTCCGCAGCCTCCAGTCCGGGAAAAAAGGCAAGCATCCCCGGCATCGACTGTTTGTGGTCGAAATAGGAAATCTTCGGCCGGAAGGGTTCTGGGTCGGAGACAACGTCGTTTTCCAGGAAGATTGAGAGATCAACGAACTGGCGGGCCATGGGAAGGGGTCCGAAATAAGGAGGGTGTGGCTGAGCCTTGGGCTATCTGCATATCTTGGCCTCGCGCTCTGGCCCGGACAAATCACTCCCATCGATCCTGGCAATCACTTCTCCCTATTGTTGGCGTCGGCCCGGCGCCAGCGACGCCCGCCGCTTAACGCCCGCCTGGGCCGGCCGTCGAAGTCATAACACCCGCCATTATCTCAATTTCAGACGTCGCCCTTCGTCGCGAGGTGTGACGGCCGAGGTGCGCGCGCCGGACCTGGCCGGCTCAGCGGTATCGGTGAGGATGATACTTCACATTTGTACTAAATATTTTACGCGCCGCGAGCCCCATGGGATGCAAGTCATCGAATAATAACCGGCTCTCTGATCGTCTTCGCAGAAGATGATCGAGTTTATATCCGGAGCGGGCTTTGTTCTGGGGGGAATTGAACTTGTCGAATACCGAACTGCACGAGCAGCGCGTCGCCGTATTCGGCCGCGCTTCGGGCATCGGCCTCGTCATCGGGGGAATGACGCTTGCCGTGGTCGCGTCTGTAAGGGCCGCATTGAGCCAGTTTCGTACTGGCCGCGCGGCGGTTGCACGGCCTAGGTATGCGACAGACGCCGAGGCGGGCGTTGGGTATGAAACCGATCTGGCCGCCTCCTCTCAGCCGCGCGCGGCCCATGTCGGCTCCGCGGTCGGCAATTCTGGAATCTTCGAGCCGCGGACGGGTTCGACGCCGACCGCCTTCGCAGCCAGTTGTCAAGTCCTGGCGCGCTCGCGCGGTGCTGGGCTCCGATTGGCCGCCTTCAAGGGCCGTTCGCCAGCAGAAACCAAATCAAGTCAAATCGACTACCTTTACGGCGAAGAGCTTCTGACCGGGCTCGGCATTCGACATGAATTGATCATTGCCTAAGTCCGACAATAATGTGGCAGTAAAATGCAATATTATGCTGGCGTATATCGTAATATATACCTGAATACTATCTCGCGTTGCCGTGGGGCGGCGTTAAATATTCAATAGCCCAAAAAAGAGGGCGCCAGGGACGAAGTCGCAATGACCACAGACACCAACGTCATCGATCGAGACGCGGGCACGGTCCAGGGGTTGCTCCTATCGGCCGTAAGCGTAGCGCTCATTGTGGCCATCAGCGCGCCGGTTCCGGTCATTCCTCAAATGACACGGGCCTTCGCGGATCAGCCGCAAATAACCCGCCTCATCACCCTCGTCGCCGTTCTGCCGGCCCTTGCGGTCGCGCTAAGCAGCCTGATCGCGGGTGCGCTGGCCGATCGGATCGGTCGCCGCCGCCTGCTGACGTACAGCGCCGCGCTCTTTGCCATAAGCGGCCTTGCTCCTCTGTGGCTCAACAGCTTTGTGCTGATCCTGGCGTCGCGCCTGATCACCGGGATCGCCATGGGCATGATGATTGTCCCAGCCGTCGCCCTGACGGGCGAATACTACACCGGCCGCACAAGGCAGCGGTGGCTCGGCATCCAGTTTGGGGCGACCGCGGTAGCGGGGGTCCTGGTGGCCGTCGTCAGCGGCGCGCTGGGGGAACTGGGGTGGCGCTACGCGTTCCTGCCGCTTTTGATCGGCCCGATGCTCTTCGTCGGCCTGCTTGTGCTTCCAGAGCATGGGCTCGACGCGGGGCTTGCGGAAACCCAGGCAGAACAACCGTTTGCGCGCGTTCCGTGGACGGCCTGGCTGCTGATTTTGTCCCTGGGCTATATTACCTCGGCCCTGGTTTGCGTGCCCTCTTACGAGATGGGGGCCCTGCTTCAGGAAAAGAACCTTGGGTCTTCTGGGCTCACCGGCGTGTTCCTTGCGTTGGTCCAGGTCGGCGCCGCCGTGGCGGCTTTTGCTGTAGGCGTCTTCGGTCGGCTCTCGGTTCCCGCCAGATTGTCGATCGCCATGGCGTCGGCCGCCGTTGGCGCCCTCTTCATCGCACAGTCTGGAACCCTCACGCCCTTGGGCGCCGGCTGCCTGGCCGCTGGCGCCGCGCAGGGCCTGCTTGGTCCGCTTTTTGCCGCCTGGCTGATGAGCCAGACGCCGCCGGCCCTCTACGGCCGGGCTGTAGGGAGCATGCAGACCCTTAGCTATCTCGCCTACTTCACCGCCCCATTGACGGCTCGCCAGATCGCGGTCGCGCTCCACAGTTCTTCAGGCGACATGCGCGTGATCGGCGTATTTGATCTGGCCCTTACTGCCGCGGCCATCTTGGCGCTTCTCTTCCGCACGCGGCCTCCATCGTCAATTTCCCCTCCCCTTAACCAAGCGCCGGATTCAGGGTGCGGGTCGAAGAGGGGGCCGACTCTTACGCGAAACGCAGTCCAGGACGCGGCCGCAAATCGCGCGCCCAGCAGCCCCAACACCGCCTCAACCTGAGCCACGAGCCAACGCGTGGCGCTGAACATCCACCGACGCCAAGACTAAAAAATTGGGAGATGAAACGTGCACAAGAACTTGGGATATCGACGACTATTGCTCGCGACACTTGGGTTCGCTTCAGCGACCTTCTATGTCACGACCGCGGCGGCGCAATCCGCGCCAGCGCCCGTCGATACAAACTCGGCGGCCCAGAGTCCCGCGCCTGGATCCACGGACGCCAAAGCGGCTCCGCCAACGAGCCTGACAGAGGTGATCGTCCAGGCCCGCCGAAGTGATGAGCGGCTGCAGTCCGTTCCTCTCGCCGTAACGGCGTTGAGCCGGGCCCAGCTCAGCAGAGACACGATAACGTCGGCGTACGATATTCAGCGGCTGGCTCCGTCCATCGTGATCGAGCCGGATGCCGCGAGCGGGCAGGAAGATTTTCTTATTCGAGGATCATTCGCCGGCGTGGGCAACGACCCATCGGTGGTGACCTATGTCGACGAGGTGCCCCAGGATAGCCGCACCATTGCGTACGGCCTTTTCGACATAAATTCCGTCCAGGAACTCAAAGGCCCGCAGGGCACCTTGTTCGGCCGCAACAGCACCGGCGGCGCCGTGCTGTTCTTTTCGCAAAAGCCAAGTCTGGCGGGTGCGGGCGGGTATCTGGACGCGCAGTACGGCAATTACAACGAACGCCGCATCGAGGGCGGGTTGAACATGCCCCTGGGTAATGACCTGGCTCTGCGGATCGCCGGTGAGGGTGAGCAACGTGACGGCACGCTCGTTAGCGTCACCGATCCTGGCCTGCAGTACAATAACCGAAACAATGGCTCGGTGCGCGCAAGTCTGCTTTGGCAGCCGAACAGCCAGATTCAGAACGTGACGCAGGTTACGGGCTATCAGGTTCGGCAACACTTTTCAGACGGCCAACCCATCTCTTTCGATCCGAACGCGGCCGACGCCTTCCTCGACGATCCGCGGCTAGCGACTTATGTCGCCGAGCAGAAGACCCTGCCGTCCGATCGAACTGTAAGCAACAGCCCCGCCACAAATAACGTCGACAAGTGGTCGGTTCAAAACACCTTCACCTATACCGGCGATATCGCGACGATCCACAATATCCTGTATTACGGCGCATCAACGATAGATTTCTCAAAGAATTTTACCGCTACGCCTGTTCCAGACTTCCTGACGGCGACGCAAGACCGGTATCGTAATTTCTATACTGACACCTATGCTTCGGGTCAGGTCTTCAAATCCCTTGTAAATTGGCGGGTCGGCTTCGTCTTCAGTGACGATCTGGATGACCAGGCGCAGTTCGAAAGCCTATACCCCTACACCGGATTTCTTGCGGGCGCCCAACCGCAGAACGTACTCTCTCATTTGGATTTCAAATCTACGGCTGTGTATACGCAGGAAGATATTGATCTTTCCGCGCTCCTAAAGGGTTTAAAATTTACCGCCGGCTACCGTTATACCTGGGATGATCGAACCGATGCATCGCAAGCCTTGGCCGGCGTTGCTCAGACGTGCGCTTTTGTGGCCGGCACGCCTGGACTGGTTCCGGGCTCATGCCTTCGAAACCAATCGCTCAATTCATCGGACTCTAACTACAATTTTTCTTTGAACTGGCAGGCATCGAAGGACCTTCTTCTCTACGTCGCGGAACGCAAAGGTTATAAGTCCGGCAGTTTCAATGCCTTCGAGTCTGATCCCGCCCTATCGACCTTCGCGCCGGAAGTTGTCTACGACACGGAAGTGGGTCTGAAATCAGATCTCCGCATCGCCGGCATTCCAATTCGAAACAACATCGCCTTGTTCAGCGATCACTACGACAACATCCAGACGACCGCGTATGTTCAGACGTCACAAGGGACAATTGAAGTCACGCTAAACTCCAATCCCGCGTCGGGGACGAAGAGCACCGCCACCATACAGGGCTTTGAGTGGGAACTCACCGCAAAGCCCCTGCCCTGGCTTGAGGTGTCCGGATTCTATTCGAGGACTGACGCCAAATATAACCAGTTCGTGACCTATCCGGCGCAGGTCAATCTCGCCAATACCGATATTGGCGGCGTAGTCCCAAGTACATTCGGTGTAAGCGCGACGGCCCATATTCCTGTTTCCGGACCGTTTGACGGAGCGGAATTGTTCGCCAGCTACTACAAGGCTGGTGAACAGGAAAGCGGCCCGCTCTACCCCATCGTTCAGACGGCGCAGGAATCGGTGGACGCCCGGTTGATGCTGCATAATTTCTTCAAGACGGGCGCCGACATCGCCTTTTATGGCAAAAACCTCACGAACCAGCTGACCTGTCCGACGAACCCGTCGGTGTTTGGCGAGAACGTGCAGGTCTGTGGCGATCCCAGAACCTACGGCATTCAGCTGACCTATCGATTTGGATCCGATCGCCGCTAGCGGCGAAGCGATGGGCTTGCCCCGCATTGCCCATCGCTCACCCGCATGCGCCGTAGCGCCAGAGAAAACTAAGTGTATAGGGCGGCGATCATCAGGCGACTAAGTGGCCGTGAGGTGATCGTCTTCCCTGTTCTAAGAAAACCGGTGACGCATGGCTATGCCGGGGCCAAGTGAATGGACGGAGAGAGTGATGCATCAGCGAGACGTTGAATTCCTATCGGACAATCTGAAGATTCGTGGCGTGCTGCGTATGCCGGAGACAAGGGGTCCCCATCCGATCGTCATTATGGCGCACGGGATGGGAGGACTGAAGGAATGGAACATCCCGCCGGTGGCGGAGGCGCTCGTTGAAGCCGGTATCGCCGCTCTGTCGTTCGACTATCGCAATTTTGGCGATAGCGAGGGCGACCCGCGCGAGGAGGTTGACCACAATGGGCAGATTGAGGACTTCCGAAACGCAATCACCTACGCCCTGACTCTGAACGAAGTTGACCCCGAACGGGTCGGACTTTGGGGAACCAGTCTTGGGGGACGCAACGTGCTGGCCGCCACGGCGCTGGATGAGCGGGTCAAATGTGTACTCTCCCAAGTGCCGGCGCTCGGGACCTTGGATGAGGCCTATACGCGAGGGGCCGCGGCGTTCACAGGGGGCGATGTTGCGCGGTTTAAGCGCGAGCTCGCGGAAGATCGGATCGACCGCGCCAACGGCAAGCCGGTCAGATACTTTGAGTTTGATAACGAGGATACCAACACGGAATACTACGAGCATTTTTCCAGGTTCGGTGAAGCAGAGCTGCGAAACTGGAAGAAACGAATGACCTTTCGGTCGTATGAACCATCCATACCGAGTGAGATCACCCACTTGCTGAAGCGGATTGCTCCAAGGCCGGTGCTCCTGGTGCTAACCGACAGGGACTATTTGTACGCCGGTCAGATGGCCGCCTACGCGGCCATGCCTGAGCCAAAGGCTCTCCTGATATTGCCCGGTCACCACTACGCGCTTTATACAACTCACAAAAAGCTCGCGATCGAAATTACGCGGGACTGGTTCGTTAAGCATCTCAAGTAAGGGTTGCCTTAACTGAGCCGTTCTCAATCCTGGCGGCGGGGCGGCTGTGGCCCGGCGCGGCCGACCCAATTGAACTGTCAGCTGCCGGCGCCGCCGGCGTTGAACACGCGCCGGGCGTCGCGGCCCATGCCCTGCTTGGGGTATTGGGCGCCTTCGCGGCGCCTGGCCGCCGGTGTCTGGTCCGGCGAAGAGGTCGTCCTTGCGGCCGAAGGCCAACGGCTAGCAGGCGCGTTCGGCGGCGTCTTTGCTGGTCATCTCTAGCCGGCCATCAGCAACGTCCGAGTCTGACGGACGACAAGCCGCGCGCTGGGCGACCGCGCAGGGCCGTTTCGATCTCGAACAACGTGTGATGCCGTCCAGAAACTATTTGGTGCCGGCGGAGCGAGGCTCACGACTATGCGAAAAACCGCATAAAGTCATTTTATGTTGTTTTTGGCATAAGGTTGCGCTGGCGGAGGCGGCGATGCTGGGGCGTGCCGAGCTTGAGGACGGAGCGGCGTGAATCGTAAGGAACGCAGACGCCTTGCCAGAGAAGTGGCGCCTGCCGTGGCTGGAGGAAACCTAGACCAGCCCCGCAGGCTCACGGCGGCTCAGGCCCACTACAGGGCCGCCCTCGCGCACCAGGCGGCGGGGCGCTCCGGCGAGGCGGCGTCAGCATGGCGAAACCTCATCGCCTTGACGCCGGAAGATGGCGACGCGCACCTGAGTCTCGGCGTCGCGCTGCGAATGATGGGGAATCCTGGCGCCATTGACGCGATCCAACGGGCGGTACGGCTCAAGCCAGACAACCCTGACGGCTATATCAACCTTGCCAATGCGCTGCAGGAACATGGCGACCTGGCCCAGGCGCGCGAAGTGAGCGCCCACCTGCTGACTCTGCACCCGGCAAGCGCGGAAGCTTGGGCCATCCATGTCGGCCTGAAGACCTTCGCCGCAGCCGATCCGGACCTCGACCGAATGGAAACACTGCTTGCCGGCTTTGAGGCCGAGCACGGGGCCGGGCGCGAGAAGAAGATCATCCTGGGGTTCGCCCTGGGCAAGGCGTGGATGGATGTTGGCGACGCCGATCGCACCTTCGGGCATCTGTCGCGCGCGAACAGGCTGAAGCGTGAAACGTTCGACTTCGACGTTCGCGGCGAGGCCCGGCGCCTCGCCGCGATTCCCAACGGTGTTGAGCTCCTGAAGCAGCGTCTGACGGGGCCTGGCGATCCCTCCGAACTGCCGATCTTCGTTGTCGGCATGCCGCGTTCGGGCACAACACTGGTCGAGCAGATCCTGGCGTCGCACGGGAGTGTATGTGGCGGCGGCGAACTGACGGCCTTCCAGGAGGCGATGCCGGAGGCGGGCTTGTCGCCCCGCAGCCCGCAACCGGGCGGGATGAGGGTTGGTCCCCCGTCGCAGTTCGATCCATCGACCCTCGGCCGCGCCTATCTCAGTCGCGTCGTTCCTCTGGCCAGGGGCAAGACGCGCCTTGTCGACAAGCTGCCCGGCAATTTCCAGAACGCCGGTCTCATTTCGTTGGCGCTGCCGAACGCGCGCATCATCCACTGCCGCCGCGATCCGATGGATGTCGGTTTGTCATGCTACGCGACCAGGTTCGTCGCGGCGAAGCCGTTCGCCTATGATCTCGCCGAACTGGGCCAGTACTATCGAGCCTATGAGGCGTTGATGGACCACTGGCGAGTGGCGCTGCCGGCCGAACGCTTCCTCGACGTGCGTTATGAGGATGTCGTGGCGGATTTGGAGGGGCAGGCGCGCCGCCTTGTCGCCTTCTGTGGTCTGGGTTGGGACGAAGCCTGTCTGCGGTTCCACGAGACCCGCCGGCCCGTGCTCACCGCCAGCGTCAACCAAGTCCGGCGGACGGTGTATGGCGATAGCCGAGGCCGCTGGCGAGCCTACGAGGCCCACTTACGGCCACTGATTGACGCGCTGGGGTAAGGCTTAGCTGGCTGCACACGGCGGACGAGCTCCATCAGCCACCATCGGAGCTGTGTTTTGGCGCCCCATCGCCTTCTTTTTTGCGAGCGGCGCCCGTTGGAAACACAGATTGTTCAACGAAATAGGCGGGTGTCGCCACCCGCCTACAATCGTAATCCGACGCTGACGCTCTAGAAGCTGGAGCCGACCTTCACGCCGAACACCAACGGCCGCAGCGGCACCTCTGATTTGATGAACTGGTCATCGGTCGTAAAGGTGCTGGCATGGGAGTCGGTCAGGTTGGTGCCGAACAGCTCCACCGTCCACTTGTCCTTGGCGACGCCGATCGAGGCGTCGATGGTCGTGTAGGCCGGCTGCAGATAGCGCAACAGAGGCGTCGTCGCGATGGTCACGCCGGTGCCGGACAGATAGGTGGCCGGCTCGTTGTACATGCTGCCCATGTAGTTGACGCCGACCGAGACGAACGCCTTGTAGGCGTCGAACGTCCAGTCGTAACGGGCGCGGATATTGCCCTCGAACGACGGTGAGAAGGCCGGAACCGAACCGACGCTGCCAAACGGATTCTGGAACGGCGCGCCTTTAACCACGGTGATACACTGATTGTACGCCGGGGTGCCGGCGATGTTGTCAGTCAGACAGGGCGAGTTTGACTGGGTGTTGTTGTTGTATGACGCCGACCCCTGGATGGTCAGCCCCTCGGTGACGCGAGCGATCGCCTGGGCCTCGATGCCCTTGACGTTATAGTTCGGGCCGTTGACGCCAAAGGTCGTATTGCCCAGTTCCGTGGGATTGAAGAACAGGAACTGCACGTTGTCCCAGTCCATGTAGTAGGCGGACAGATTGACCTGGAGGCGGTTGTCGAACAGCTCCGCCTTCAGGCCGATTTCGTTGTTGGTCAGCGAGTCCGGCGCATAGCCGTTGGGCTTTTCGTACTGAGCGGTGGCCTTGGACGTGGTCAGATCGGCGACGGCGCTGACTGAACGGTTAAAGCCGCCGGGCCGGAAGCCTTGCGAGAAGGTGTAGTAGACCATCAGGTGGGGCTGGATGTGCCAGGTGATGTTGGCTCGGCTCTTGAAGCCCGAATAGGTTACCTTGTCGTTGTGAGAGTTGATGTTCACCGCGGCGCCGGCGCATTGGCCGTTAGGAACATCCAGGCAGCCAGTGCCGGTCTCGTACTGCGACCCCACTTCATACTCGTTGTATTGGAACCAGCGCGTCCCGGCGGTCACGGTCAGAACGTTGGGGATGATGTCGTAATCGACAGACGCGAAGAAGGCCGTCTGATCATAGCCGCGCTGGGTGTCCTCGCCGAAAGCGGTGTTGTCGCTGCGAACGCCCGGGTGATTGGCGGTGGAACCCGGGGCGGTCGCGACGTCGGCGACGCAGGGCGCGCCACCTGCGTTAGCGGCGGTGAGGTTGGTGGGCGTGCAGGACGGTATATTCTTATAGTTGAAGTTCATATCGTCGTAGATTTTGAACTGTTCGTAGTAGGCGCCGACGATGCCGCGGATGCGCCAGTCATCCGGCGTGCTCAGACGAACTTCGTTGGTCAGATGGGTGTTCTTGACCGTGTCCTGCCAATAGCCGATCGGCGAATAGCAGTAGGGCTGGCCGCCCCAGCCGGTGCTGCCGCCGGTGCATTGGTAGTAGCTGCCGCCTGAGGCGCGCGAATAGTTGGAGTAGTCTTCCTGCTGGTTGATATTCCGAACCATATAGGCGCCGGTGTAGATGAGCTTCAGCGAGCCGACCTTGCCGTTCACGGTCCAGGCGGTGTTCTCGTAGCGGTCCTTGTCATAGGAGGGGACGAAGGAGGTGGTTTGCAGCGGGCCGAGCGGCTGGAAGTCGGAGCCGACCGGCATTTCTGACGACAACCCCTGCGCATTCATGCTTTGAACGCTCTCGGCGATCAGCACGTCCCAGTCGGGATTAACCTGGAACACCGCGGACACGCGCGCACCCTGATAGGTGGTCGGGTTGAAGTTCTTCTGCGCAATCGCATAGTTGTTGGCTGGACCCGAATTGGGCGGCGCACAAAGGCCCGCCGCACCGGCCGGCTTGCCGTTCGGGCAAAGGCCGCCGGTCGGGGTGATGTTGAAGTAGCCATTGCCGAGGTCCGAGTTCGAGCGCGTGAAAGTGCTCGGAACGTTGTCGATATAGCCGCCGCGGTTATCGTCGTAGATCACCGCGCGGACAGCCAGCTTGTCCGCGACCAACGGCAGATTGACGGTGGCGTTCAGGCTGGAATTGTCAGCGCCGCCGTCGGTGAAGCCATAACTCGCCTCGAAGTTACCTTCGTACACGTTGAGCTTCGGCTTGTTGGTGATGTAACGGATCGCACCGGCTTCCGCGCCGCCGCCGAACAGGGTCCCTTGCGGTCCTTCGAGCACTTCGACGCGGTTCATGTCCGCCATATAGATGTCGACGTTGCGCCCCGGGAACTGCATGGACTGATCGTCCAGGTAGACCGCGACGCTCGGGAAGTTGCCGGCGGTGGCGCTCGACTGGTCGCCGGTGGATCCGCCGCTCATCCCGCGCATGAATATGTTGCCCTGGCCGGGACCATCGTTACTGAAGGTCACGTTCGGCAGCAGCTTCAGAACATCTTCCAGAGTCGTAATGTTCTGTCTCGCCAGAGTCTGTCCCGTCAGCGCCTGGATGGTCATCGGGACCCTCTCAAGGTTTTCGTTCCGGCGCTGAGCTGTCACGACCACTTCTTCAACCGCGGTTGTCGAAGAGGTCCCGGCGGGCGCGTCAGCAGCGGCCGCGGCCCCTGCGCAGCCGCTAAGGATCGCGGCTAGCGCGCACGAAATCATGTATTTGGTCTTCACGGAATTGTCCCCCAAGACTAGCAGAACCCTGCACGATCCCCAGATCGCCCACCCGCAAACGGGAGGTCAGGATTGGAGACTATCGCGGCGACAAATCTTTACGTTGCGAAAGGTTTGAAGTCGGCTTTCCGGTCTGGAAACCAAGCCGATACTGCTTTGCCGCAGGGATACAGTCGCAAACTGGTGCGGCGCGGTCATCGCGCGGCAGTGTTACCGAGCGCGCGCGCTCGAACTGCACCTAGCCGGGCTCGACGCCCAGTACCTAGAAATCGGAATGGCGACAAACCGAAAGCGAACCTCGTCCGCGATCCCACAACCAGCTCAACCTTCGACACCTGATCGCCAGGTTGAATCGTGTCGACGCCATGATCCACATCTTCAAATTCGGCGATCGACATCGGCGCGAGCAGGTCCAACTCCTATCTCACAGACCTTCGCGGCGTTTAGCCGTCCTAAACCCTGGCAGTCGATAGTTTGCCCATGGCCGAAGCTCACGTGCCGCACCGGATGTGCGCGCCGGAGTTGGCGGATTTGCGAATGCCGCTAGGTTAAACGCGCATCTCTCCGTGACCTGCGCGGCCGGTCCTCGGTGCACGCGACATCCTCGACTACGGTCTGGCGGCCGTCGCGCAAGACGCGGATGATGAAGGAGATCACGCCCTCCCGTCGCTCGTCGAATCGACATGCTAAGGCCTCAGCGACTGTGACGCTGTCGAAGCAGCGCCCGCAAGCCCCGCCAAATGGCCATCGACTGGCGCCGAATAGCCGGAGCGGTTCCGCAAGCGGGAATGCGATCCACCGAAAGGCAGCGGTTTGGCGAAAGCAGCCGTTCGCTTGGCACGACTGGGGACAGCTGCGCTAAATCAGGCTTTCACGGACACTTCCGTGCCGCCTCGCAGGGGTAGCAGGGTCGAGACAAAGCCGTTGGACGGGGTTCGCACGAAGTCCAGGTAGTCGGCCATCCCCTTGGGAAAATGCCCAACGTTGTCGCAGACGACGATCGCGCCGGTGCGCAGTTGCGGCGCCATCAGCTCGATGACCGGGCGGGCGAGCTGTGGGAAGCCATCGACCAGCAGGAAGTCCACCTCGCCGCCGCAATCCTTGAGCGTTTCCATCGCATCACCCTCGCGCAGGTCTATCAGCTCGGCCACGCCGCCCTGGACGAAATGTTCGCGGGCCTGCCGCGCCTTTTGTTGCTCGATCTCTGTGCCGATCACGAGTCCCGCGCCCTGGTCACGCATGGCGGCCGCCAGGTAGAGGGTGGAAACGCCGAACGACGTACCGAACTCTACGGCCCGCAAGGCGCCCAGGCCGCAGCATAACATGTAGGTCAGCCACCCCTGGCCGCGGTCGATGCAGATCAGCTTATCGCGAACATAGGCGCCATGGTCACCCTGGCCGCCGAACCCCCGCATCACAGTCTGCAGGACCAGGTTGACCAAGAGACCGGGCATTTCGCGATCGGCGCGGGCGTGCAGCCGATCGAGGACGGCGTTGATCTCTCTACCCCGGATCGGGTTGGCGGTTGGAGGGCGCATCGGAGCTCCATGTCGTGGCACGGCGAGGATGATCTGACCGATAGGGCCGATGCGGCGTGGCGTCATTGCCAGGTTTGGACATATTATATCGCAATTCCGCCAAGCCGCCGGAGACTGCTATGCCGATGCTCAGCGGCCACCCCGCCGAATGGTGGATTGATCCTGACCTGATCCCGCGTGCGGTCCTTACCTTCGGCGTCGATATGGACCTCCAGGGTGAATTTGAGCTGGAGCCTCACATCCATGCGAAGGGGCAGGTCCTCCTCGCACTGCGCGGCGTCATCAGCTGTGAGGTCGAAGGCGGTCTATGGATCGTGCCGCCGCAAAGTGCGATCTGGATTCCAGGCGGCGAGAGCCATGCCATTCGCATTGCCGGAAAAGTCCAGGGTTACGGCGCCTTCGTCGACGCCGCCAATGCTCGGCGGCTGCCGACCCGGTGCTGCGCGATCGCGGTAACGCCGCTGCTGCGCGAATTGCTGGCCCGAGCGGCGCATTTCCCGGCGCTATATCCCGATGGGGGATTGGAAGAGCATCTCGTCACCCTCCTGATCGACGAAATCGCCGCAGCGCCGGTCGGCGACCTGCATCTGCCGCTGCCGGCCGACACCCGCCTGTGCGAGATCGTGTCGATGATGTTGGCTGAGCCCGCGGCCGGTGGCTCGATGCAGAGTTGGGCCGCTCATGCCGGCATGAGCGAGCGCACCTTCGCCCGCCGCCTCAGTCGCGAGACGGGCATGAGCTTCAGCCGCTGGCGCCAGCGCATCAATGTGATGCTGGCGCTGCAATGGTTGGCCGATGGCCAGTCGATCCAGCAGGTCGCGGCCGGGTTGGGCTATGAAAGCGCCAGCAGTTTCGTCACCCAATTCCGCAAGGTGCTGGGGGCGCCACCCGGCCGCTATATGGCTGAACGTAGCGTTCTAGTTTGACAACTTTCTCGCCCGCGCGGTCTCGGCCTGGAAGGCTCGATAGGAGCGGCGGGGGTGCTTCAGGCCAAGGGTTGAGCTCGACTAGAGTGACGGCCCTGTGTTCTCCGACGTCGATACGAGGCCTTTTGCAGCGAAGGATTGGCTTTGTTTCCGGCGTGGAAAGTTGACTTCACGCCTTTGGAAACCAGCCGTCGCGATATCTGCGTAGGCTCCCAGGCTCTTGTCGTTTGGGGGATTACCGAGTGCCGTCACCACCCGTTACTGGGCTATTTGCGCGAATGGGCTCACGGAAGACCGTAGAGCAGGTTCAACGAGAGGGACGGACGAGCGAACTTAAGAGGACCTTGGGGCCTTGGAATCTTGTCTTCCTCGGCGTCGGCTGCATCATTGGCGCCGGGATTTTTGTGCGGACGGGCAATGCAGCGGCAGCGCATGCCGGTCCAGCCGTCGTGCTATCGTTCCTCGTCGCCGGGGCGGTGTGCTCCCTAGCGGGGCTTTGCTACGCCGAACTCTCCTCCACCCTTCCCGTATCGGGCTCTGCCTATACCTACAGCTATACGACCGTGGGTGAGTTTGCGGCGTGGATCATGGGCGCCCTGCTGCTTCTCGAGTACGGGCTCGCCGCATCGGTCGTCGCGGTTGGATGGTCAGGATATGTGGTCAGCCTGCTCGGCGACTACGGTGTGGTCATTCCGCCAAGGCTAACCGGCCCCTACGGCTACCCGCTGCTGAAAGACGGCCTGCAGGTGATGGCTAATGGCTCGCCCGTGACGACAATCCTCAACCTCCCAGCCTTCGTGATCTGTATGGTTATGGCCGGGCTGCTGGTGGTGGGGATTTCTGAGAGCTCGAAATTCAACAACGTGATCGTAGCCATCAAGCTGACAGTGATCTTGGCTTTCATCGGTATTGTTGGTTGGTTTGCGATCGAGCATTTCGGCACCCTCAAGGCGAACTGGCATCCCTTCATACCGCCCGCGACGGGGGTGAAGGGCGAGTTTGGTTGGGGCGGCATCTTCCGAGCCGCGTCCATCGTCTTCTTCGCCTACATCGGCTTTGAAGCGGTCTCCACCGCTGGCCAGGAGGCCGTCAATCCCAAGCGCGACCTGCCAATTGGCATCATCGGCTCGCTGCTGGTTTGCACCGTCCTGTATATCCTCGTCTCAATCGTGATGACGCTGATCGTGAACTACAAGATGCTGAACGTCGCCGACCCCGTCGCCGTCGCCGTGGATGCCCTCGGCCCGCAATGGGCCTGGTTCGCGCAGATCGTAAAGGCCGGCGCCATCATCGGCCTCACCTCGGTTGTGCTCGTGCTGATGTATGCCCAAACCAGAATCTTCTACACGATGGCGCGAGACGGCCTCCTGCCGCGGGTGTTCGCCACCATCCATCCCAAGCTCAAAACTCCTTGGGTGAACACCCTGCTGGTCGGACTCGTAACGGCTGTCGCAGCCGCCTTCTTTGACATCAACACGCTCGGCGATATGACCTCAGTCGGCACGCTGCTGGCGTTCGCAATTGTCTGCCTGTCCGTGATCTGGCTAAGGCGCACTCATCCAAGCCTTCCGCGGGGTTTCAAGGTCCCGCTTTATCCAATCTTGCCTCTGCTTGGCATCTGCGCCTGCATTGCGCTCATATTCACAGTTGAAACGCGAGTTTTGATCTTCTTCGCGTGGTATACCTTGGCAGCGATAATCATTTACTTCGTTTACGGCGTCCATCACAGCCGGCTTACCAAAGGGCTCGATGAGATGGGAGGTCCTGAAATGACCGACCTTCCAGGCCCGCTGCACTAGTGATTTTCCGCGCGGCCGCCGCCGGTCGCGTCATACCTGGGACGGCGCCAGGTGGTCAGCTCGGCGATCAAGGGCGGCGCCAGAAGGCTACTCTCGGCGTTGAATTCACGCGGGTCTCGGGTCGAGCAGCGTGATATTTTTGTGTTATTCGGGGGGCGGTTGAAGTGCGAGATGGGCGGCCACAGCATTTCAGCGACAAAGGGTCGTCGGATGCTGCTACCGCACCGACAACTTGGAGGCTGGGCTGGCGAAAGTCAGGATCAGGCGACGTGTCGTCCGTTCCAGCAGCTGCTGCCCAGTCGTTGTTTCAATTTCGGTACTCCCGACTATCGGCGGACCGTGTGACGCCCAACCCGCGGCTGGCAGCGGCGAAGCCACCCACATCGATGACTTTGAGGAAGATCTCGGCGTCCTGAAGGGTCGTATTATTCTACTGTCAAATGCATAAGTGAAGTCCTCCTCTTGTGGGACAGACAGCTCCCACGACTATCGCTCCCACCTGCGAGGCCTTGGGTTTCGCTGCTAGGCGGAATGAATATGAGAATAGTCGAAGCTAAGATCCTCGATTCGATCGACGACTATCAGCTGAAAGAAGCGCCCGTCCCCAAGCCGGAGGCAAACCAAGTCGTCATTGAGATAGCGGCCTGCGGCGTTGGTTATGTGGACGCTCTCGTGTCGCTTGGCCGGTACCAAGTGAAACCACCGGTTCCGCACACGCCGGGCCAGGAAGTCGGCGGCTGGGTTTCGAGGGTCGGCGAAGGCGTCAAAGGCTTTATGCCCGGCGATCGCGTGCTAGCGCAGGTGCGGGGCGGCTTCGCGGAGTTCGCGTCGTGCCCGGCCACCGCCGTCATGAAGATCCCGGACTCCATGACCTTCGGTCAAGCCGCGGCCTTTCGGATCAA
>Ga0302308_10001873_pt1 | contig 17052 bp, 10 predicted proteins | sample III_Palsa_E3_3_FD_200531 | JGI IMG/M metagenome (GOLD analysis project Ga0302308, IMG submission 200531) | Peat permafrost microbial communities from Stordalen Mire near Abisko, Sweden - III_Palsa_E3_3 | ecosystem: Environmental > Terrestrial > Soil > Palsa > Peat permafrost | place: Sweden... | reverse complement strand
AGATTCAGCGGTGTATCCAGCGTGTTGAGACCGCGCGTATTGCCGGTGACGCCATCGATCGTGGCCAAATTGTATTCACTGTTGACACCATTGACAGTCGGGGTTCCAGAAGTACCCAGGCTGCTTGAACCATAGCCACCGGAGCTACCTGGTTCTACCACGCCCGGCAGCACGCGAGTCAGTGCCATCGAATCGCGCCCAATCGCCAGCAGGTTGTCCAACTGCTCGGTATCGAGCACACCGGAACGTTCGGAGCTGGTGGTCTGGAGTGGTGTGATGGCCGCTGCAACGGTGACCGATTGTGATACCTCTCCTATTTGCAAGGTAAGCGTCCCCGTAGCAAGGCTCTCCGAAGCGCTCAGCCGCAGATTCACCTGTCGCAATTCTTTATAGCCCTGGGCCTGGATGATCACAGTAAATGTCCCAGGCTCCACGTCTGGGAAGATAAAGTCCCCGTTCGAACGGACTCGTGTCGTCACAATGACACTGGTCTGCTGGTTAACCAACTTCGCCTCCGCGTTCACCACGACTCCTCCGCTCTGATCAACGACATGGCCACTAATAGTGCCACTAGAGGTTTGAGCATGACACGGAAGAGCGAAGTAACTGAGCACGGTTACGACTGCGACTAGCCTCAAAAAAAAATTCATGTTCACAACTCCTCGTTCACACATATTTGCCTGCAGCTTGTCACGATGGCCTTTGAGCGAAGCAACTCAAAGTCTGAATCGCTTTGTGAATACGTATACATTTCTGTGCGGATTGATACTTAAATATGAAATATACGATTGTCAATTGTTCCCGAAATTCATCCTGAACCTGCAATTTCACTTAATAGAACATTCCGCTCGCATTCAAGCCTGCGGGAAATATAAGTTCCAGCCAATTCAGCAGCAGAAATGACTGTCCCACTCAGAACGTAAAGCGCCGGCAACATAGTACGGTAGACATTTCTACTGGCAACATGACTTCATTGTCAATAAAAACATATTTGGAGTCATTTTGGCTCGAGTCTGGGTCCTGGTGCGGCATCGAGATGCTTCCTTTATGTGAGGGGCGAACGCGGGTTGCACGACAGGCTGGCGTAGACGTCCCGCGGGGTGATCCAGATGCGGTACAAGGAGAGCCTCAAGCTTGCAGGCGACGGCCACAACAGCTCGTCTTCACGCATGACGCCCGCCGCGTGAACGAGACTGAGCCCTGCCTTCCGGAGGGCAGAGCCTTTGCCGGTTCTATAGCTCTAGATCGTCAGACCATTCTCCGTTGCGGCACAAAGATTACTGGCCTTTGCCGAGACGCCGGTAGTACTCAGCTACCGCGTCCTGATAGCCTGACGGCACGGTCTGAGGCTTGCTCGTTCGCACCTGTCCGCCCTGCGCATCGTCCGTGTTTCGGCGCAGCTGCAGTTCGAGCTTATCGACATCATTCAGCACCTGGGTATGCAGTTGCTCAACCATTTCCGGATTACCCGGAAAGCGGTTGGGGTCAAGCTGCTGCATCTCCTTCACCAGGTTCTGAATCTCCCTTTGCGCTGCGGGGTCGTTCTTCGCCAGCTGATGCAACTGGTTCAGCTCCTGCAATCCCTGACGGATCGTTCTCTCGGAGTCCGCCGGAGCCGAAGTGTTCTCCGGTACAGTCACGCGGCGTTCTGTTCGGTCGAACTGATTGTTGCCCGTGTTTACATTCCAGGTGGCAACTCCGTCTCCACCACCACGTGGATTATTGTTTCCTATGTCCCCAGTGTCTCCTCCTGTCCGCACCGCACCGCTTCGCATACCATTCTGTCCGCCACCCTTACGTCCGGCTTGTTGCCCGTTACTCTGTTGGCCGTTGCTCTGCTGGCTACCGGCCTGTTGTTGGCCGCTGCTTTGGCCATTTTCCTGTTGGCTGCTGTCCTGCCGCTGGCCGCGCTCCGTTCCCTGCCCCTGCCGGCCGGGCCGCGCCCCCTGGGCCGGCCCCGACGACAAACTCTGGATCTCATTACGCAAACGTTCGACTCGGTCCAGCGCTGCCGTCTCTGTTTCCTGATCCGCCTTCTTTTGTTCGTCGGTTCCGGTGCCCATTCCCTGCTGCGCCTGCCGCGTCTGGTCGCTCAGCTTCTTCAGCCCTGAGGCAATCTCGCTTTCGGTTCCGTTCGAGTTTGGATTGATCCCGCGACGCAGCCAGTCGGCGGTTCGCTGTACGCGATTGCCCAGGTCCGACTGGTCCATCTCGCTGAGCGCATCGCGCAGCTTCGACGATGTGCCGGGCTGGTTGAGAGCCAGCTCGCGTGCTGTGTCTCGCAGACCTTTCTGCAGATGCCCGAGATCGTCCGAGAGCTGCTGACGATCGTCGGCCAGCTTGTTGCGCTCCTGCATCATGGAAGCGATTTGCGACTGCGACATCTCGCCATTCTCGCCGTGCTGAGCCGCAAGCGAGCGAATGCGGTCGGCCTCCGCGCTCTCCTCGCGGGTAAGGCGCGACGCTTCGCGCGAGAGCGAGTCGAGTTTGCCGGAGGCTTGCTGTTTCTGCGCGCCACCCAGAAGATTCGTCGCAGCTCTGAGCTGTTCCGCTGCTTGCTTTGCCTGTTCGGAGCTCTGCTGGCCGTTTTGCTGTTGGCCGCCTGCACGCTGCATCTGTTGACCGGCGGCACGCAGACGGTTCAGCGCCTGCTCTACTCGCGGATCGGTATTTCCGTCTTTGGATTCAGCATCACTCTGATTTCCGCTTTGCGCTTGCTGCGACTGGCCTGCCTTTCCCTGTCCGGAGACACCGTTTGCGCTTTGCTGATCGGTCTGTCGGCCCTGCATCTGCTCCATCTCGCGCTGTAACTCCTCGGCTTCGCGGCGCAGCATCTCCTGCTGCCAGCGCTGCTGGAAGGTCTGCGCCTTGTTCTCCTGCTGCGCCAGTTCCTCCTGGCGTCGCGCAAGAGCATCGAGTTTCTGGAGCGCGTCGTCGATCTTCTTTGCCTGCTCCTCTGCGGGGGAGCCGGTTTGTGCGGTCTCGTACTGATTCTTTTCAGTGTCGAGCTCAAGATCGAAAAGGCTGGCGAGATCGCGGCCCGCACTGCCACCGCCACCACCACCGCCGCCACGCTGACCGAAGGCAACCTGAATCTTACGGAAGGTCGCTTCTGCACGCAGCAGTGCCTGCAAAGCCTTCTGCTCGTTCGGCATTGCGTCGTACCAGGCAAGCTGCTTCAGCTTATCCGCTGAGGGCACCATCGCGGCAGCAGCGGCCTGCATATCTCTCTCGAAGCTGTTGAACTCCTCGTTCGCCTCAGCGAGATCTCTGCTCTGCATTCTGCCTGAGAGAGCAAGCACCTGCTCCCTGAGCTTCACCTGCGCCTCGGAGAGGAGCTTGCCCATATCCGCCGCCTGCTGTGACGTGGATGCTTTGTCGTTCTGCTGCTTCCAGGTTGCGGCGATCAGCTCCTTCTCACGGCGTGAGATGTCCGTCTGGTTGCTCTGCCCCTGTCCACCGCCGCCTCCTCCACCGCTCTGCTGCGACTGCGAGAATTCGCGCTCGAACGGCTCCGCCTGAATGAAGCTAATCTCTGTACGCGACTCCGCATGCGCGTCCTTCGCTGTGGCATAGAGGCTCACGACATCGCCAGGAATTAGTTTGAAGTCTTCGAGGCTCAGGGTTGTTTTTTCATTTGAGCTCTTTACGCCGGGCAGCTTTAGAAGGTTGATTGTCTGGTCCGGACCGCCGTTGACCGAGTAGTGCAGGCTTACATGACTGAGACCGAACTCCGCCCCGGCGCGGACGCCGACCGTGATCTCTTCGATCGGGCTTGCGCGATAGTCCTGCGCAGGGCGGTCGATGGCGACTTCGGGAGGGTTGGCTTTGCTGGTCGAGATAAAGTAGTCCTCCGAGAGCCGGACCTGCTGGCCCTGATCCATCGCGGCAACATGGTAGGCTCCGTCCTTTTCCATGTGGATGGTGCCGCGGTAGCGATTGGCTTCGCCGCCGGTGAGGTGCAGGGGTTGTCCGTTGTCGAGGACCAGCATGCCGTCCTTTAGCGGGTTGTCCATAACTATCGTCAGCTCAGCGTCCGTGCCCTCGAGTGCTCTGAGGTCGCCGCTGTGCTCCTCCGAGACCTGCTGCATGCCTGTCCACTTTGGGTAGTGGTATGTCACCTGGATCTGCTTCACCGCGGGTAGATCTACGACGCGGAAGTTGAAGTGCTTCGACTTTATCGGACCCGCTTCGACGTAGTACTCTACGTTCTCCGGCAGGCCGGCAAACAGGAACTGAAAGCCTGCGCCGCCCTCCTGCGGCTGCATCGCCACGGGCTCCCACTTCGATGCGCTGTGATAGCACGCGTAGAGGTTCACCTTGTTTGTTTCAAGACCAACGACCTGCGCGGTCACCAATTGATCGCTGTTGCGACGTACCGCCGCATCACCGGGCGTGACGCGAATTTCGTAGAGTGGAGCGGCGTTGTGCTTCGAACCCGTCCATAGCAAAGATGCTCCGTAGCCGAGATGACCGGGCCTGGCGACAATCATCCACGCCAGTACGCCGACGCACGCGACACAGATGCCCACGAGGACAAGCAGACGCTGGTGGGGTACGAGACGCACAGGAGATGCGCCGCGGGTTACAGAGAGCGTGTCCGCAGCGAGGAGTTCGATGAAGGGATCGCTCGCCTGCTCGCGTTCGGCGAAGGTGAGGAGTCGCTGGTCAAGCTCGGGAAACGCGGCTTCAGCACGATGAATGGAACGCTGGCGGTTCAGCCGGAGCCAAGGGAGGGCTAGCCCAAATCCTGTTGCCGACAGTAACGCCGCAAGTAACGCCAGCCGCGCGGGGGGTAGACCGTGCTCAGGGAAGGCGAAGGCGTTGAGGATCAGCGTGAGAAGGAGGGTCGTGAGGAGTGCGGCCACGGCGACTACAGCAGCACCGCGTACGCTGGCGTCAAGACGCAATCGGCGCTGCACCTGTCCGATGTAGAGGTTGAGCTGCTCTCGCCGGCTCATACTTCCTCCCGCTGCGTGCTTAGATAACGGCTGGCCACCCCGGACTCGGCGATCGCCGCAATCAATAGGAGAAGCATAAACCACCACCAGAGATTGTAGGGAGTTTTTCGCGCTTCTGCGGTTGAAACGACCGATGTCTGCGTTGCGGCGGCGCTCCCGCTCCACGAGCGCAGAACGTCGTCCGGAATCAGATCGAGCGCAGATTCACGGCGGTCGGGATTGACCGCAATCAGGGCCTCCTGGCCGCTCGCAAAGCGAATCTGATAGAAGCCGGCGTGAGTCAACCGAAAGGACTGGGCTGTGGCTTCCTCCTGCAGGATCAGCGGGCGTCGGCCATCAGGACCCACAATTTCGACTGCAGCTCCCTGACTGTTATCCAATACCTCGTTGGTTGCACTGCGCAGTTGCACGAAGGAGTCCACCACCCGTGTGCCGCTGAGACGTTCCATTCCGGAGAGATATCGCGATGTATGGTCGACAAACGACACAAAGACGGGATGCAATGGAAGGTCGTTTGTTACATTGTCCAGACCTGAGGCCAGCAGCAGTACATGGCCCTGGCCGATTTGTTTATCGAGCAGTAAAGGAGTGCCGTCGGCCAGGCGTGCCGCCACGCGTGAGTGTCCGGCATCCACCACTGCCGCATAGAAGAACTTTGCGTCCGCCCAGCCGGCTGCGTCCTTCATCGCAGGATGTGAGGTATCCATCTGGCCGATGGTTGAGAAGCCTCCGGTTCGCGAATAGAAATGCGCGTCCGTTACACTCTCTCCAAAGACCGGGATGCGTTGATGATGCGCCTCCGATGTACCGGTCGCGATCAGTACGTTACCGCCGTTGTGCACATCTCGCATGAGGCTGTTCTCAAGGATCGACGGGATCGATGCTACGTCTGAGAGCACGACGAAGGCATACTTCGCTGGATCTACATCAGCAGCCTGTGCGGCGTTGATGGGCTGGAGCACGAAGGATGCCTGAGCGGCGGCCGTCAGGGCAGCACCGAAGTAAAGCGGAGAGCGGGAGTCGGTCGCCTGATGCACAAATAATATCCGTTCCGGGTCTGCTCGCTTCACGGCGAAGCTGCTGGCGTCGTCGGCAGGAAATTCGTCGGCTGAGTCGATCCTGATCTCGCAGCGGCTCGCTCCATAAGGCACGTCGAGCGAGTCGAAAGTAACGGTGGCGCGGCCGTCGGGAAGCACTTCTGCTTTGCGCGTCGACGCTACCGTGCCGTTGATGATCAGCGAGACTGTCCGGGTGGCGGCTGGAGTCTGGTGGCCGGTGATCACCGCAAGTACCCGGGCACGCTTCGGGTCCACCAACTGGCCCGGAGCTTCAACGCTTTCAACCGTCCAGTTCGGGACACTCGCCTTCGCAACGGGATGCAGCACCAGTGATACATTGCCCGGCATGACCATGTCGGCAAAGTTCACCGGCATATTCGAGGCCTGCATATCACTGAATAGATGCAGCTCCACCTGTGCATGCACCGTCTCAGTCAGCGCTCGCATCCCCCGCCCAAGCTCGCCGAAGTTGCCGTGCGAGTCACTCGGCTGGATGCTCTCCACGGCAGCTCGCAGCGCAGCTGAATCCTGGATTGGCTGCGTCAGCACCTGCAAGTCACCGCCTAGCGTCATCACCTGAGCGCGCTGCGATGGTTTGCGTGCCCCAAGTATTTTGAGTGCCTCCCGTTTTGCATCCGCGAGCCGCGTGCCGTCGCGCATGCTGAACGAGTTGTCGACTACGACCAGCATCAGCCTGTCACTCACAGACGACGAGCGCCGCAGAAACGGATTGGCAAATGCAATCACAAGCAGAAGCATCACAAGTGCTCGCAACGCAAACAGCAGCAGATAGCGCAACCGGCGGTGCCGCGTCGAGCTCTGCGTGCCACGCTCAAAGAACATCAGCGAGCTCACGGGCCTCGGCGTTGTGGTGTGACGGCGAAGTAGATGGATGTATACCGGCAACCCCACAGCCAGCAGGCCCGTCAGAAACCACGGAGTAAGGAAGCCCATTATCGGCCTCCCTGACGAAGGAAGAGGTATTCGCTCAAGGCCGCATCCAGCGGTTTGTCCGTTACGAGAAGGTGGTAATCCAGTCCTGCTGCGTGCGCCCTTTCGCTCAGTTGCTGCAGATGAGAGTCCATCTTTCTGCAATATTCGCCCTTAACATACTCGGGGATTACTTCGAGTCGCTGATCGCTCTCGAGGTCTACCAGAATTGCAGGGCCGCGCAGCTCCGGGCGAATCTCCTTCGGGTCAAGTACATGGAAGAGTACCACCTCGCTGCCGTGAAACAGCAGCGGCTCGATGGTTCGCACGATCGTCTCCGGGAAGTGAAGCAGGGGCTTCGAGAAGTCCGTACGTGCTCTGGGCTCCGCCTGTTCGAGACCACTCAGTAATCGGTTTAGTTGACCCTGCCTTGTCGACGGTCGGATGTAATTTCGCACCTCGTCGTCAAACACAATTAGTCCTGCCGGATCGCGTTGGTTGTGGAGCGCCAGATAAAATAGTGACGATGCCGTATACCTCGCGTAGTCCATCTTCGATACTGCGTGCGAGCTGTAGTTCATTGAATTGCTCGCATCGAGCAGAATAGTCAGCTGGCTGTTCGTCTCTCCACGATAGCGCTTCAGATAACAACGCTCGGTCCGCGCAAAAAGATTCCAGTCTACGTGACGAAGATCGTCTCCTGGTGTGTAGGCGCGATACTCCGCAAACTCTTGACTGAAGCCGAAGTCGGGCGAACGGTGTAACCCCGCGACGAAGCCGTCTACTACGGTCTTCGCAATCAGATCCAGGCCGGAGATACCAGCCAGAACTGCGGGGTCGAGGAAGCGCTGCATGCTCATATCTCCTTCGGTGGTGGCATGTACGCCAGCAGCCGGTGCAGAATTTCGTCTGAATCAATCCGCTCTGACTCTGCATGGAAGTTCAGCAAGATGCGATGACGAAGCACTGGGATCGTTAGCGCAGTGATGTCCTCGTACGTCACGTGATACCGCTTCCGCGAGAGAGCCCTCGCCTTTGCGGCCAGCACGATGAACTGCGCTGCGCGGATACTCCCACCGTAGTTCACATACTTTTTCACGAACTCCGGCACGTTTTCGCTCTTGTGTCGCGTAGCCCGTACAAGGTTCACTACATACCGCGCCAGCGACTCGCCAATGGGCACCATCCGCACCAGTTGCTGGAACTCGAGTAGTTCCTCTGCGCTGGTCACGGCACTCACTTTAACTGTCTTCGTCGCCGTTGTCAGATCTACTACCTTCAGCTCATCGCCCGCGCTGAGGTAATCCAGCAGCGTGTTGAAGAGAAAACGGTCGAGCTGAGCCTCCGGCAGTGGATAGGTTCCCTCCAGCTCGATCGGGTTCTGCGTTGCGAGAACGAAGAACGGCGCCGGCAAGCTATAGATATGGCCGCGCACTGTGCATGAGCGCTCTTGCATCGCTTCGAGCATCGCGGCCTGCGTCTTCGGTGGTGTGCGGTTGATCTCGTCGGCCAGGATCACATTGCCGAAGATTGGTCCTTCTACAAAAGTCCATTTCCTGTGCCCTGTGGTTATGTCCTCTTCGATGATGTCCGTGCCCGTGATGTCGGACGGCATCAAGTCAGGTGTGAACTGTATCCGCCGGAAACTCAATCCCAACGTCTCCGCAATGGTCCGCACCATCAGCGTCTTCGCCGTACCAGGCATGCCAGTGATGAGGCAGTGGCCGCCTACAAACAATGCAATCAGTATCTGGTCGAGCACCTCATTCTGACCGACAATCACCTGGCGTACCTGAGCAAGGATGTTGTCGCGCACGGTATGGAATCGTTCGATGCGCTGCTGCAGCTGGGCTGCGTCCGGTGTGAGTTCAGCAATGGTCTCCATCGATTGGCGTCCCTCTCTTTTATTTCTTCTCTGTGTCGGAATTCGTTGTCTGTGTTTTGTTGCTCTCTGCCGATTTGATCTGCACCAGCAGCTTCTGTGCCGGACGGAACCCTGGAGCTGTCTCCAGAGAAAGGAGCACGCTTTCCTCCGCCATGTCGTTCTCGCCTGCTGCAAAGTAAGCCTGAGCGAGGTTGAACTCGGTCGATGCCTTGTCGAGCGGATTCAGCGCAAGCACTGCTGTGTACTCGCGTATAGCGCCTGCATTGTTAGCCTGCGCCAGCCACAGTTGTCCCAGATGACGGTGCAGGTCTTCATTCTCGGGATAGATATAGTTGATGCGGTCGAGAGTTGATGCGGCGTCCTTCGGTTTGCCCAGTTCCTCTTCGAGCGATGCAAGCCTCGCCAGTGTCTCCGGACTCTCTCCACCTGCTTTTTCGTACTCGGTCAGCGTGGTCATTGCGCCGGGCTTGTCTCCATTTGCCAGTTGCGCCGCGGCCAGGAACTCATATGCATTTGCGTCGCCCACATATTCGGGATACAACCTCAACACCTCCGGTGCGGCCTTCGCAACCTCATCGTTTTTGTTTGACTGCGACAGTCCTGCCAGATCCTTCAACTGCCTGCGCCACGTATCGAAGTTTGCCACTGTCTGGCCGACGCTCTTCTCCAGCCACGCGGTGTAAGCCTTATCGAATTCCTCAGGCGAAAGATGCAGATCACTCTGAATAACCTCTGGCGTTGTCTTCAGCGCGGCGAAGGAGTGAACCATGTTAAGCAGCTTGTCGTCGCCCCAGCGCTGTTTGATGTAATCGCAGATACTGCCCGCCTCGTAGTAAGAGACGAGGACCTGCGAAGGATACTCAGGAGAGATGAAGCCCTGATCCATCTGCGCAACCGGCAATAGTTTTTTGTCGCGGATGGCCAGCAGTATCTCAGGCGTCAGACGGTCGCTCCACTCCGGTGAAGCCTCGCCCTCCTCATGTACCGCGAGACCTTCGGTAAACCAACGGGGCACGCGGTGGTTCGTCGCCGAAAGGATGTAGACGTGACTCATCTCATGCCACAGGGTACTGCCCCAGTTGAAGTCTCCCGGTCTGCGTCCCGATGGGCTATCCATTGCAACAACCTCGCCGAAGGTTACGCCGAGCGCACCGAGGCCAGGCATTCCCATCGTTCGCACGGCGAAGTCTTCATGGTCGGGATAGACCTCTACCTGTACCGGTCCGGGTAACTTCATTTTGTATTTTTTGTCGTATGTCGCAATTATTTTGTGCAACTCGGTCTGGAAGTAGGGACGCAGCAGATCGGCTTCACTCTTTCGCAGGCGAAGAATAGTGGTGTCATCGCGAAAGGTAACGAAGTTTTTGTAACTGTCCAACAGACGCAAGCTATTTACTGTTGCGGCGTCTCGCTGACCGTTGTTGTAGCTCAGTTCCAATTGATGCAGCGGTTCTTCTTCTTGCCCCAGTCGCATGAGGTTAATACCGAGTTGTGAGCGCGCGGACCATAATCGCGGGTCGGCCTCGATCGCCTTGCGATACCAGGCGACTCCGTCCTCGTATCTCCGATTGAGTACCAGGTGGTAGCCCACAAGCGCGTAGCCCTCTCCATACGTGGGATTGACTGCATGTATCTTTTCGAACCACTCATCGGGCGACCGGTCTGCAAGTAGCTCTACGGCAGCGTGCACCGCCATTGCCTCCAATGCTTCACCTGAGAGAGCGATTGCCTTGTCCGCCTCTGCCACAGCTTCCTCTGGCTTTGCGTTTTCGAGTGCAAGATTCGCCAGCAGCTCGTGCGCTTCCACGAGCTTCGTATCCAGCGACAGTGCCTTGAACGCGTACTCGGTTGCTTTGCTGTCGAAGCCATCCGCGCTCACCTGTGCCAGTCCCAGATATGCCTGCGCATTCGTCGGATCCTGCTTCAGCGCCTCGTTGAACAGATCCACCGCCTCTGTGTTATTGAAACGGTCATGAAGAAGCAATCCCCAGCGCACGCGGTAGATCGCTTTGCTCCCGGGCTGCGCGACGGCTACACGGAACGCTTCGTTCGCCTGGTCGTACTGCTCAAGTCCCCAGAAACCCTCGGCGCGCAGATACGCCTCACCGCTTTGGCTCAGCTGCTGATAACAGGCACTCGCCTCAGCTCGCCGCCCATGCCTGCTCAGCTCACGGCAGGCGTCCGGAGAGGCAGACGACGCTGCACAGCAGACGCTGGCCGCTGCGAAGGCTGTCAGCAGTACTACGCCGCATCTACCCAGAAACATCACTTTTCCAATTCCCCCTGCACGGTCACCAGCTGTAACAGCGCGTCGGTCAACTGACGTTTGTACTCACCCGGCTCCATCGCGGCCTTCTGATACTTCAGTGCATCGATTTTCTGCTCCAGCTCCTCTTTTTTAGCCAGTAGATCCCGCTTCGCCGGATCGTTCATGGCCGCCTGGCTTGCGCCGATGCGTACTACCGTCAGGCTCGACAGCAGTGCACCTTCTCTTCCCTGTGCTGTACCCGGCCGCACAGCCTCACCTTTTCCTGTGTCCTCAAATACCGCATGCTCTGTCGCGAGACGCTTCTGAGATTCGTAGAAGACTGCTGTCTTCCGGTCAGCGTACTGGAAGGCCTCCATCGCGCTAATGGACTCGCTCTTGTCCACGTCGGCGGTGGGATCCTGCAGGGCCTCGGCCCAATAACGCGCAAAGACCGTTGCGTTTTTCTCTGTGCCGGTCTTTGTCGCTGCTATTACGCCGCGGTTTGGCCGCTCAAGCGCTTCCACCGAACCGCCACTCGCGCTTGTCGTATTCACCACCAGCTGCCGCTTTGCCGGCACACGGTCGCACAGGGATGCAAGCTCCGCCGAAGATATGTCCGGGCCGACAAGGTTGAATTTATACTCCACTCCGTCGAACGAGCCGTGGCCGATCAGCGTGAGCACGAGGTCGTCCTCCGGCTTCGCCTGGCGTGCAATCTGCATCATCGTGTCCGTGAGTCTGTTTTTCGTGGCATCTTTTCCAGTCAATGTGTAAACATGCGCGTCGCTCGATGCCCTGAATACCTTGTCCAGATCCCTGGCGGTCGCTGTAAACCGCTGTTCGTAGTCCGGTTCTCCTCCCAGACCGGCTACCGTCACGTAGTAGACGCTCGCCTGCAATGGCAATACAGCCAGAAGCAGTGCGCCAACTGCAGACAGGTGTGGGGTCAGCCTCATATCACACCCCACTTGCGCCGCAGCAACCACTCTCCGGATATCAGCCCCAGTAACAGTAAAAATACGATGGGCATATTCCAGAGCTCTTTTGTATCGCGCACTGAGATTCCCGCCTCCGAGTAGGAGATTTCGTTCGGCAGCCGGTTCAGTTCGTCTGTGTTCCAATATCGGCCGCCGGTCTGCGACGACAACTTTTCCAGCAGCTCGCGATTTTGCTCTGTGTGGAAGTTCTCTGCCACGGCGTCCGTTCGCTCGAAGGTCAGCACATCTCGCCCCAGTTCGTCTGTGCCACGTCCTGCAGTCAATTCCGCGACATACTGGCCTGGTTTATCGGCTGTCCACTCCGTCTGAAAGGTTCCTGCGCTATCCGGCACCGGGATGAGATCCACGAGTGCCGAGCTGCTCTCCGGTCCGATGATGTGCGCCACCACGCGCGCATCGGGAGCGGGCACGTATTCCTTGTCCCGAACCGTCGCGGTAAGACGCACATGCCCGTCGTCCATCAGGCGCTGCACCGGCATCGAGGCTACGACTCGTCCTGGAGAGTCGGCTGCCACCCAGCGCAGCAGTTGCTGCCAGAACATATCGTGCGTGGGATCACCCAAGGCCTGGCTCATTTGCCAGCGCCACGTACCCGAGGTCGCCATCACTGCTGTTCGTCCGCGACCATAATTCTGTGTCACCAGCAGGGGCAGCCTTTCGCGGCTTGTATTCATCTCCGCCAGCACCGTCGCGCCGGGCTTTGGAGTTCCTGCATCCTGATAGTCCATCATGTAGGGCAGCTTCTTCCAGCGCTCGATGTTTTTCACAGGATCATCCACCAAGCGCGTCACCGCACTTTCCGCACCTGCCGGGGTTAGCTGCGCTGTCGCCGGATCGCGATGAAAGGTATTCTTTCCATTCGGCAGAAACGTCGGCAGTAGTTCGGTCACACTCGATGCACCCCATCCACCATCCGCCAGCGCGAAGCGCCCGCCGAGGAAGAGCAGTCCGCCACCGCGCTGATCCACAAACTCGCGCAGCAACTCCTGCTGTCGCGGCGTGAAGTAGCCAGCCTCTACCGAGCCGATGATGATTCCGTCATAGCGGAAGAGGTCCTCCGCCTTCGCAGGAAAACCATCCGCTAACTCCGATGGGTCGCTAATTCCCTGCCGGTAGATCTTGTTCTCCGTCGTCCGGAGCATCGATACTACCTGTATCTCCTGGTCGTCCTCCGCAGCGCGCCGGATGAATTTGTACTCCCAGCGCGGCTCTCCTTCCACGTACAGAATTCGCCGCTTGTCGCCGCTGACGCTTACGAGTCGCGCTGTCGCATTGTTCACGTTGTTCTCTTCGCCACCGAGCGGGTTGAGCGAGAACTGAATGCTCTTCACGCTTGCCGCTCCCGCGTCGAAGAAAACCGTCTCCGTCTGAATGGTTCCGTCCTCTCCCAGCGTCACCTCCTTCGAGGTCAACAGCTTATCTCCATCCCTTACCGCGAGAACTGTGGTCTTTCCGGCATAGCCGTGCTGATGGAAATTCACTGTTGCCTTCATCCTCGAATCCGCCATGGCACGAGGAGCTACGCTCACATCATCCATCTCCACATCATGGTCTGCGTGCTCTCTGCCGAAGCCTATCGTGTGTACCGGGAGCCTTCGGTTTCGTAGTGCGCTGATCGTATCGAGGTCGATGCCTCCTCTGTTCTCCGCACCGTCGCTCAGCAGCACGATCGCTCCCAGCGGCAGGTCCGCGGTATCCGCTACCAACTGCTTCAGCCCATCGTTGATGTGAGTCGCCGCTCCCGCAGGCTGCACCTCTTCGATCTTCGCGATGCGGGACAAGCCACCATCCAGCCGGTAGACACGCGTCTGGAATCTCCGCTGCAGCCCCGCGAGAATGCCGTCGTTCAGCGCCTTCACCGCCGCAGCCTCCCGTGCCGTCTTTCGGTCGCTTCCACTGTCTGCGATCGCCATGCTGCGTGAATCGTCCACCAGTACGGCTATCATGTTCTGCTGCGAATTCAGCTCAGCCACCGTAATCGCCGGTTGCCACAGCAGCAGCAGCACCAGGGTCACGAACAACGACTGCAGCATCCACACCACGACCGCCCGCCATGTCCGCATCCGTGGAGCGGCCTCCGGCAGTCTGGATCGGATCAACCATCCGAGCAATGACGCCGCAACAACGATGAGCAGAAGCAGCACCCATCCCGGCCACGTGCCAAGCAGGATGAATCTGCCTTTGGTGAACACCGGTATCGGGTACCTGAAGAAGAATTCAAACATACCTGGAGCCTGCATCCCGGAAAGCGCTACTAACTTCAATCAGAGCCACTGAACGCAACAATCAGTGCGTCATGCCGTAGACGATATAGTTCAGCCCCACGCGAAACGCCATAGAGGCAAACTGCTCCGGGTACTCGGGATCGTCCGCCCACTCCCATGCGTCGCCCAGATGCATGTTGTGACAGATCGCCACGATAATCCGGCCGTGGTCGTCGCGGATAGCGCGCCACTTCGCCACGTAGCCGTCCTTCTCGTAGGTTCTGCCTGTGCGGATGTATTGCTCGCCTGGCACCTGAAAGCGGTCGTCCATGTCATAGAGAACATGGAAGATTTCGTCCTTGTTCTCCAGATCTTCTACGGGCCGGTCGGGAAAGACCTGCCTCATGCCGTTCATGAAATTCTCCCAGTCAGCGGTTCCGTGGAAGTCGTCCACCATCAGGAAGCCGCCTTTGAGGAGATACTCGCGCAGCCGCTTTGCCTCCTCATCAGTGAACGACCATGTTTGTACCTGCACCGCATACACCCACGGGTAATTGAAGATGTCGTCCGAGTCCAGATTCACTACCTGCTCGGTCGGTCTTCCCTGAACCCGCGTCAGGCGGTTCAACGCGATCAGAAACTGGCGGTCGGCCTTTGGATAGTCCCGCGCCCAGGTCGCTCCCCGGCCAAAGCCGAACCCACCGTATCCTCTGCTTTCCATGTTCGACGTATAACTAAGCCGCGACCACGCAAACTCGGCCTTCACGTTGCTCTGCTCAGGCTGATAGCCCCAGTCCGCAGTTCTTTGGTACGCAACCAGCGCAGTGCAGAAAACCGCTGCAATCAGGGCGACCATCATTGCCTGCAGGAGCTTCATCGGCAAATCCTCTGGTAGGCGCGAGAATATCAGAATCTTCGCGTTTTATTCTTTGCTCGGGCTTCCGTCCGCTTTATGTTGCTTCTATAGACGAGTGTGCGGCTATATTGTTGCATCTGTTCCCTGCAGATTCCCTAATTGCCCGAATCTAAACAATCTTCGACCGTACTGCGCCTACTTCTACACGTCGCAGCGGCTTGTAAGCTACGCCGCTGCATGAGAGTATCTCGTCAATGCGTGGCGCAGATGCAGATCCACGCCTCAGGAGACCACGGCCCGTGCAGCGGCGCGATTTCATTCGGTTCGGCAGCCTTACCTTCGCCCAGACAGCCGCAACGGGAGTTTTCCACGGCGAGGCTCCTGCCCGGATGCAGGGCCAGATGCCGTCGCACACGCCCGCCGGCACGGACGCTCCGGCCGACGGCAAGGCAGACTATACGCTCCGCATCTCTCCGGTTACCGTTGAACTCTCCCCGGAGCGCATTCTAAGCACTATTGGGTATAACGGTCTCTCTCCTGGGCCAGTCCTCCGGATGAAGGAGGGCAAGCCCATCACGGTCGATGTCATCAACTCCACCAACGTGCCGGAACTCGTTCACTGGCATGGTTTGCTTATTCCCGCCGACGTCGATGGCGTCGAAGAGGAGGCGACACCGTTTGTGCCTCCTCAGGGCAGACGCAGGTATCAATTCACGCCGCGTCCGGCTGGCTCCCGCTGGTACCACTCCCATGCAATGGCAGAGTCCGACCTGCATCGAGGTTCCTATACCGGGCAGTTCGGGTTCCTGCATATCGACTCCGGCAACGACCCCGGCCAGTACGATCAGGAGCTCTTTCTCGCGCTTCGCGACTGGGAGCCTTTCTTTACCAGCAGTATGGAGGATGACGACGAGGAGGGACAGAACGATCCACAACTCGAAAAACCTGCAATTCTTAACACCGATCCGAACGGGCTGGAGGTTAATTCAAATACCTATTCCATTAATGACAAGGCGCTCGGTGCGGGGGAGCCCATACGCGTCAAGGAGGGTCAGCACATCCTTCTCCATCTGCTAAACGCCAGCGCTATCGAGAATCGCCGCATCTCCTTCTCTGGCCACAAGTTCAGGATTATTGCGCTCGATGGCAATCCCGTTCCCTCGCCACAGCTTGTCGAGACGGTCTTTCTCGGCGCGGGAGAGCGCGTCGACGCGATTGTTGAAATGGACCATCCGGGCGTCTGGGTTCTGGGAGCAGTTGAGGACAATATCCGTGCCGCCGGGCTCGGCGTCATCGTTGAATATGCCAACCAGCACCGCCAGCCGCAATGGATCAAACCCTCCACACTGCGATGGGATTACACCATCTTCGGTGCGCCCGAAGGAACACTGCCGGGCCGTGCTCCCGACCACACCTTCGACATGGTCTTTGAGAAGATCCCGGGCGGCTCCGGAAAATTCAACACATGGCTCGTCAACGGCAAGCCCTATCCGCACGAACAGGAGTTTGTTCTGCAGCAGGGCGCTCGCTACCGTCTTGTCTTTCGTAACCGTACCGACGACGCCCACCCTCTGCATCTTCACCGGCATCAACTTGAACTCGTCGAGATCAATGGGCGCAAGACATCCGGGATACTCAAAGACACTGTCGTCGTTCCCTTCTACGGTCGCGCCATGGTCGACTTCACGGCGAATCAGCCTGGACTGTCTCTTTTCCACTGTCACATTCAGCAGCACATGGACTATGGCTTCAAGGCGCTCTTCCGCTATGCCTGAACAACGGCCTGGCGTACACGACGAACTCACCCCAAGGCCGGCAGGCCAATTTTCCTGCCACTGTAGCTCCTGACGTTGCCGGTGCGGTCTGTTCGACAGGGGTACCCCCCCTGGGGGTTACCCTGGTTAAGTTGTTT
>Ga0302308_10001872_pt1 | contig 17056 bp, 8 predicted proteins | sample III_Palsa_E3_3_FD_200531 | JGI IMG/M metagenome (GOLD analysis project Ga0302308, IMG submission 200531) | Peat permafrost microbial communities from Stordalen Mire near Abisko, Sweden - III_Palsa_E3_3 | ecosystem: Environmental > Terrestrial > Soil > Palsa > Peat permafrost | place: Sweden... | reverse complement strand
GCATGCGTGCCAACCCGGTGGGTATCTGGAGTGGCAGTTATGACAGTACGGCGTATCCGATCACGGGCACGACCGATTGCGAAACCACAGCATGCAATCCGGCCAATGTGGCCAAGCGCGACCAACAGACCTGGAGCGGTTTGCTGACCACGCTGCTGCCGAAGGCAACAGCCAGCATCAAGTGCGCCAGCAAGGACTCGCTTAGCTACAGCGGCCTCAGTACGGATCAACTCAACCGGCGCCCACCCTATGGGGGCAACTGTGCGATGACAATCAGTTGGGGCGAGCGAGGTGCCGGCGACAAGACACATAGCGACACTGCCATGCAAACCTTCGCCTGGGAGTTTCAGCCGTGATGGGCCACTTCTCTGCGCACAAACAGCACGGCATCACCCTGATCGAACTGATGGTGGCGATGGTGCTGGGACTGCTGGTGGCAGCCGGCATCGTCACCGTGTTCGCCTCTACTTCCAACAGCAACAAGGCGCAAACCCAGTTGGCGCTCTTGCAGGAAGAGGGACGTTTTGCCATCACCCGACTCAGCAACGACCTGCGCATGGCCAATGGCCAGTACTGCAGCAATACCGGCGGGGTCGCCAGCAATACAGGTAGCAACAATCTGTATATGGACGGCCTGCGTTCACCCAAGGTCTATGCCAAGGATCTGCTGGGTGCGCTGAGCGACGTCACCACGAATTGGAATGTCGCGCCGTATCCCGCAACGCCTGTTGCGCCGTATTACTTACCCGCGTTCCTGTCCATGCGCGGCTATGACTGCAGCAAGACTTCCCCATGTACGCCGGACGTGCCTGCAACGTTTTTAAAAACCATGGGAACAAGTGTCGGCGCACGTGTTGTCGGTGCCAGCGTACTTACGCTGCGCTACATGAGTCCCTCACGTGGCTGGACGCTGGATGGGATCAACAGCACGGTCAGTGCTGATAGCAACGGCAAGCTGAAGAGCGTCACGCTGAAACCGGCGACTGGTGAGCCGGCCTTGTCAGAGTTCCAAGCGGGCCACCTCGCCATGCTTGCTGATTGCTCCAATGCGCAGATCTTTGCGGTCGACGCCCCGTCGTCGGGCGTGTTGAATGTGCGTGCTGCGGATAATTTTTCTGAAAGCTCTCCGATCAATCAGCAGCTGCAGTCGGCACCAAGGTTGTTCGATCTGAATACCGACCTGCTCACTGTGACGTATTTTCTGCAGGTCATCGATGACGGCAATGGACGCAAAGTCGGAGCGTTGATGCGTCGTGTCAACGGTACCAGTGAAGAGGTCGTGCGCGGAGTGGAACGACTGGATTTTCTCTACGGCGTGGAGGACAGCAACGGCAGTACGCGTTATCTCAGTGCGTCCGGCGTGGATACCCGTGTCAACGGCGCTATCAACTGTCCTGCATCGGTACCGAGTGTCGACAGCAGTGCACCGGCCAGCAATCCCGCGGGTTGTCTGTGGCGCGCAGTCAAGAGCATCGAGGTACGCATCCTGATGGATGGGCAGGTACCGCTCTATACGCTCACTCCGAATGAACTGAGCTACACCTATGTGGCCGACAAGATCACCGAACCCAAGGCGCCGGACGATGCCGGCCGCGTGGTCAAGCCGGTCGAGCAGGGCTTCGCCAATCCAGTGCTGCGCCGCGAGTTCAGCGCACTGGTTTCCCTGCGTAACTACAACCCGTGATCTGCGAGGAATCCTTCGTGCCCCTATTTCTTCGCATAAGCCAACAAACCTTTTCTCCGATAAATGCGCCGGCAGCTATTCCCAACGCTTTCCAGCGGCAGGGGAGGAGTGCTCGCGGAGTCAGCATCTTCCCACGTGCCCAGCAAGGCGCGGTGATGGTCGTTGCGCTGATCTTCCTGATGTTGTTGACCCTCCTGGCGATCAGTGCCTCGAGCCGTTCGCTGCTGCAGGAACGCATGGCAGGTGGTTTGCGCAATGCGCAACTGGCCGAGATCGGTGCGGAAGCTGCATTGCGCGGAGCGGAGTGGCGCCTGTGGAGTCTTCCAGCGCGAGGTATCCGCTTGAACTGCCCGAGCGATTCCCTGGCTAACTGTTACGCCTTTGATGCGATCAATCCGAGCAGTTATGTCACTGCGTTCCGCAGCGGCGCCGGCTGGCCCACGAGCGGCTCGACGGAATACAAGGGTGATGGCGGCAACTTCGACTACACCACACTGGCTTCCAGCAGCTTGGCCGCCGCCCATAAGCCGGTGGCGAAATTGGCGAAGAATCCACGCTACATCATCGAACGGCTTGGCCAGGAAACCTCGCCTGGTGTCGGCAGCCAGATCGAGGGCGGCGTCACCGCCGCTTACGGCAGCAGTTCCACACCGTCCATCGCACTGTGGATATGGCGCGTCACGGCCCGCTCCACCGGCGGCAGTGAAAACACGGTGCGGACATTGGAAAGCATCTACGCCGCTCCCGGCAACTGAGTCACGAGGCTACAAGATCATGCGCAGTGCTAACTCCATACATGGGCGTGTGACCGCCTGTCTGAGCGGTCTGGTTATGACCCTTGCGGCCGGTTTCTCGGGTGCTTCCTTGGCCGGTACGGTGGATCTGAGTACCACGCCGCCGGAGGCCAGCACCACGGTGGCGCCGAATCTGGTGCTGACCTTCGATGATTCGGGTTCGATGAACTGGCATCACTCGCCGGATCAGCGACCGTATACCGGCGCGGGCTGGAACACGGCCAGTGATACCGACCAGAGTGCTTCGGCAAATATCACCTATCGCTCGCAGGCCGGCCCATATCTTTGCGCCGGTGTGATCACGCCGGGCATCACCGATCCAACCGATCCGCGCGCATGGAGCATGAACGGTGTTTATTTCAATCCGGACAATACCTATGCCCCGCCATTGAAGGCGGATGGCACCACGGCGATGCCGGATTCGTCGTATACGAAAGCCTGGGACAACGGCATTCAGATCAATCGCCCGGTCAGTCCGGTTGCTGTACTGACCTCCGGTAGCAGCCAGAACACGCGTGATCTGAGCAGTGTCTCCTTTTGCGGAAAAATCGGTGCGGGCTACTACAAGTACAACGGCACCAAGGCCAGCCTGCCCCTGGATGCGAAAGGCCAACTCAATACGGCGGCTACAAACGCTCTTTACACAAGCGGTAGTTGGACCTGGGTGGCGCTGACTTCGGCTGCAGATCAGAAGAATTTCGCGAACTGGTATTCGTATTACCGCACTCGCACGATGGCTGCGGTGACAGCGATCTCGCGTGCCTATGCGCCATTCGACAAGAGCGTGCGCGTTGCGTGGCAGAACATCAATTCAAACAACCTGAGCAACAGCACGGCGATCTACAAGTTCGTGGATGACACTACAACCAACAATGTACGCACCAAGTTCTACAACTGGCTGTTTGCCACGACGGCCAGTGGTGGCACGCCGAATCGTTCGGCTGCGAAACTGGTGGGCACGTATTTCACCAATCGCACCGGCGCCGTGGACAGCAACCCCTACTGGGACAGGGACGCGGGCAAGGAGTTGGTCTGCCGGCAGAATTTCCATATCCAGATGACCGATGGCATGTGGAATGGCGATACCGGAATTACTTTGCCAGCGACCAGCGGCAACGACACCGCGAACATTTCGCTGCCTGATGGCCGACCGTTTTCAACGGCCGACAAGGAAAGTGGGATCATCTGGAATGAAGCCAGCAACTCCGTGGTGACGATGGCGGACCTGGCGTTCTATTACTGGTCACGCGATCTGCAGGCTGGCGTCAGTGGCACCAGCCTGTTCGCCACGCAGGCCAATCGCCGCAAAGTGGCGTCGTATATCACCGATACCTCGACGAACCTGTTCGGCACGCCGCTGGTGGCGAACAGCGATCCGCGCGACAACAAGGAGATCTTCTGGAACCCGGTGAACGATCCGGCGAGCTGGCCACATCTCGTGCAGTACATGATCGGCTTCGGCGCCTCCGGCTCGCTGGCCAACAACGACACCACCTACGCCAGCTTGCGCAAGGGTGGCACGCAATGGCCCGCGCCGGTGGTTGCTACCGACGACGGCAAGAAGATCGATGACATGTGGCATGCGGCGCTGAACAGTCGCGGCCAGTTCTTTGCTGCCAGCAGCCCGAGTGACCTGATCGCCGCGTTGACCAAGATCATCAGCAGCATCGTTGCGCGCAGTACCACGGCAGTGGCCGCCAGCTTGAGTACGTCGGTGCTCGGTCCTGCGGCATTGACCTACCAGGCCGGCTATGACACCAACGATTGGACCGGCACGCTGACTGCCAATCGGGTGAATTCCGATGGCACGGTTTCCACGACGGCGATATGGAACGGTCGCGACCTGCTCGATGCCCGTGCGAAGGTCGGCGATAGCCGGGTGATACTGACCAGTACGGGAGTGGGCACCAACAAGGGTGCGGCCTTCAGTGGCACGTCTGCGGTCAACGCGATCAACGCGGTGGACTCCAATTTTGGCACGGGTACGGCAGGCGCGGATCGGCTGGCATGGCTGCGCGGCAACCAGAGCAAGGAGGGCGCTAGCTTCCGCCAGCGCAACCACATCCTGGGTGCGGTGATGAACGCACAGGTGCTGTACGTGACGCAGCCAGCCAGCGGCTATCGCAACATGTGGCCGGCTGCGTCGAGCGAGGCCAAGGCAGAAGTTGCCGGTACTGGATATGCCAAGTTCCAGGCGGACCACGCCACGCGCGCGCCGACGATCTATGTCGCGGCCAACGATGGCATGCTGCATGCGTTCGATGCCAGCGCCGCCAATGACACTTATCCCGGAACGGTCGACGTGGCGCTGAACCCAGGCAGGGAGCGTTGGGCGTATGTGCCGTATTCGGCATACGGACGACTGACCAATTGGTCTGCGCTGACCAACTTCAGCTTCCAGCCATCGGTGGACGGTACTCCGGTAAGTCGTGATGTTTATTTTGGCAGTGGCAGCAGCCAGGGCTGGCACACCATCCTTGTGGGCGGCCTGCGTTATGGCGGCCGTGGTGTCTATGCGCTGGACATCACCGACGCGTCGGCCAGCGAGTCGTCACCCGGTGCGAAAGTGCTCTGGGAATTCAACAACACCAGTACGGGGGGCGCCAATCTCGGTTACACCTTTGGCCGTCCAAATATCGGTCGGTTGGCCAGCGGTCAATGGGTGGTATTGGTGCCAGGCGGTTATTTACCCAGCGGCAGCACGGATGCAGCGGCGAGCAACAACTTCAGCTCGCTGTTCGTACTCGATGCACAGACCGGCGCGCTGATCAGGGAGATCAAGACACCCACCACGGTCAGCGGCGTCACCGGCACCGTGGTGAGCTATGGCCTTACCACGCCGGTGCTGGGTGACTATCAGGGCGACCAGATCGACGACGTGGCATTTGCCGGTGATTTGCAGGGCAATATCTGGCGTTTCGATCTGACCGGCAGCAGCACTGATTGGAACACCGAACTTTTCTTCCACTCGTCCAATCCCGGGGATCGCCCGGTGACGGTGATGCCACGGTTGTTCGCCGATCCGATCGGCGGCGGTCTGGTGGTGGTGTTCGGCACAGGCAAGTATCTGGCCAGTGCCGACAACGTCATCGACAGCAATACCAAGCAGCAGGCGGTATACGGCATTCGCGATTCCGGCCAGTCGGGTCAGGCCGTGGTGGTGGAGGGGGCGGCCGCTACCCCGTTGGTGGCACAGACGCTGACCGAGAAAAATTCCACCCGGGGTCTGACCACCAACGCGGTGCCTGCAAAGAATCCAGGAACGGGCATAACGAACCGCGGCTGGTACTTCAATCTGTATATCAACGATGGCACCAATCAGACCGACAAGGGCGAGCGCGTGGTGGTTGATGCCACGTCGTTGTCCGATACCAACCATGCCGTCATCACGACGCTGATTCCGCAAGACAACGATCCTTGCGACCCTGCACCACGTGGTGCCGTGATGTTTGTGGATGCAGCTACGGGAGGCGCTGCATCTGGCGTGGACTTCGGCAGTATTTCAGGCTGGCCATCGGGCTTCACGCAGGCTGGTGCGCTGGTAAAGAACCCGCCGACCGGTGGCTTCCTGCCGGTCGCCACGGCCGTGGGCGGTGGTCAGATCTATCTGCCGGGGCTGACGCTTGAAGGTGGCTCACAGGCGGGGAAAACACCGAGTGCAGGCGCACCAATCTGGCGTCGACGCTCATGGCGAGTACTCAATAATGACCAATGATGTCGGCAACGGGATAAAGGTTATGGCACGTGCGCGTGGCTTTACCCTGATCGAACTGATGATTGTGGTGGGGATTATTGCGATCCTCGCCGCCATCGCGATTCCAGCGTATAGCCGCTATGCATACCGTGCCCGCCGCGCGGATGGCCACGCACTACTGCTGCATATCGCCAATGCGCAGGAGCGAAATTATGCGACATACAATCAATACGGCACGCTCAGTGGCACACAGGGATTGGGCTATGACGACCCGGCGATTTCGGAGAAAGGCTATTACTCCGTTGCCGTGACGTTTCCGGGCGGTAGCAGCTCGTCGTTCCTTGCCCGGGCTACCCCGGTCAGTTCGCAGGCAAAGGACGTCTGCGGAACGTTGTCGATCGACAACACGGGTACCAAGTTGCCAGCGCCGACCGATGCCACCTACAACACCAATGGCAGCTGCTGGTGAGCATGATGATCAACAAGCCAGCTCGTCAGCATGGTTTCAGCCTGCTCGAACTGATGACCACGATTACCGTGGCGGCAATCTTGCTGGTGATCGCCGTATCCAGTTTCCGTGACGTGATCCATCGTAACCAGGTCAGTTCGGCCGGCAACGAAATACTGGCCAGCTTATCGTATGCGCGCACCGAGGCGATCACCCGCGGCCAGCTGGTATCCCTATGTCCAAGTGCGGATGGCGCGAGCTGCACGGCAGGAGGTCAGGCATTCGGTCCAGGCTGGCTTGTCTACACCTATCCGGCGGGTGTCGTATCCGCCAACAAGGCTTACGACTCGACCAAGTCGATCTTGCTGCGTGCCACCACGGCGCGTACTGGCGTGTCGATCCAGTCCAGGAGCGCCGAGATCGTGACCTTCGGTCAGCAAGGCCAGCTGAAATCTGCCACGACCTCGCCCACGCTAAGTATCGTAGCCTGCTACAGCGATAGCACTTCCAGTAGAAATAGCAGCAGCACCACGGCAGTACCGGGCGTCGAGCTGGACGTGAACGGCTCCGGCAGCGTGCAAACGAAGACGTTGGCGGCTGGTGCATCTTGCACACCAAGCTGAGCCGGTCTACACCGCAGGACTGACACTGACGTGCCGGCTCACCGAGGTGTGAAACAACGGCGCAAGCATTCGTACATGGCATCTCGAACGGCTTCTGCGAATATTGAAGCTCCGCTATGGCTGACCCGGCTGCAGCCGCTCGCGCAAGCCACCCTGGCGCTGGACCGGACGGCTCAACGCTGCACACAGCGACGTATCCGTGGTCCAGATCTCGGCATGATCTCTTGCGCGCGAGATGGCGGTATAGACCAGTTCGCGGGTTAGTACGCGGCTGGTCGGGTCGGGTGGCAGCATGACGGCAACACTGCGGTATTCCGAGCCCTGGCTGCGGTGGATGGTGATAGCCCATGCGCTTTCGTGTGCTGGCAGCGCACGCGGAGAAAAGCTGCGCAGGCCGCTGCTGCCGTCGCGGTCGCTGAATTCGAACCACACACGCAGTCCATCCGTACCGTCCAACGCGATGCCGACGTCACCGTTGAACAGGCCGCGCGTGTAATCGTTGCGGGTGATGATCACCGGTCGTCCGTGATGCCAGGTATGACTGACGTCGAGGTCAAACTGCGTGCCGAGTCGACGAGTCATCAGTGCGTTGATACCTTGTGCACCGAACGCGCCATCGCGCAGCGCGCAGAGTATTTGCAGCTGACGCAGAACTTGCAGCGCGGTTTCTGGAGCAACGGTTTCTGTCAGCAGCGATCGTAGCGCCTCGGCGTGACGCTCGATCCATGCATCGACACATGTCCGCAAGGTATCACTGTCGATGCAATGACGCAGATGCAGATCGCCGTCGGCGCGCTGCGCCAACAAGGCATCCAGCCATACCGGATCGGGTGTGTTGCGCAGCGCCTCGATACCGCGCTGCAGGCCGCTGCCCGCGCGCCAGGTGTGTGTGAGCGTCAGTACGTGGCCAGCAAGAGGTGCATGGCTGTCTGAGGTGCTCGGCACCTGCTGCACTAGCGGCTCCAGCAGATGGATCATTGCCGATGGCAACTGATTGATCGGTGTTGTCGAGACAATGTCGGCGAGCACCGAACCGGCATCGACCGAGGCGAGCTGGTTCGGGTCGCCAAGCAGAATCAGCACAGCATCCGGACGCAACGCTTCCAGCAGCTGGCGCATCATCGCCAAGTCCACCATCGACGCCTCATCGACCACGACGATATCCTCGGCCAGGGGATGTTGGCGACCGTGATGGAAAGTGTTGTCCATCGGCCGATAGCCGAGCAGGCGATGCAGGGTACGGGCATCGGCGTGTGGAATGGCCTGCAGCAGTTCGCGAAAGGGATTGTCGTCCGTCGTGCCCCAGACATCGTGCAGCTCGGCCTTGCTCCTGGCAATCGACTGCACCAGTCGCTGCGCCGCCTTGCCCGTGGGTGCCGCCAGCGCGATCGAAGGGCTTGCGGGCAGGCCGCATTCGGCTGCGTGCCGTAGCAGCATCAACAGCATGCGCAGAACAGTGGTCGTTTTGCCTGTGCCTGGGCCGCCGGTAAGTACGAAGAAATGCGTGCCGGGAACCGCCGCGACGGCGGCGCGTTGCCAGTCGTCTGCGCCGGACGGTTTGTCGTTGAACAGGGTCGACAAATCATCGGCCATGGTTTTCGCAGCAATCGGCAAACGGCGATTGCGGCATCGTTGCAGAATGGCCGTTGCCAGCTTCGACTCGTGCTGCCAGTTGCGCCAGAAATAAAAGCGATGTTGAGCATCGAGCACAAAGGGCGTAAATCGCTGGCCGTTACCAACCCAGTCGTGATTGCGCAGCAGTGTCATCGCGTTTGTGTCGAAGCCGGCACCAGTGTGTGGATCGATCAGCCATGCACACGAGTGACCCTGGCCTTCTGCTGTGCTGGTTGCGCGGACGGCGCGCGCGAGGAAGCTCGAGCCTGTGCGCGCGAACACCCACTGCGCAAGGGTCTGATCGATGACGCGCTCATCGGATGGTGCCGTGTCCATCATGGTGATCTGGTTCATGCCGCCACCTCTTGCACACCGGCGAAGGCGTCGTCCAGCGCCTCGATTAAGGCCGCCGGCCAGCGGTGCCGCCATATGCCAAGGTCTTTTCGCTCCTCGGGCTCCAGCCCGATCGCACGCACAAACAAATACCAGCTGTCGCCGAGATGCTGCGCAGTGGTATAGCCGTCCATTCGCTGGCGCAGATAACGATGCAGTGCCACGGTATAGAGTAGGGACTGCAGCGGATAATGGTGTTCGGCCATGGCCGCGTTGAGCGACGATCCCTGATAATCCTGCAACCTCGTGCCGAGCCAGTTGGTCTTGTAGTCGAGCACATGAAAGCGCCCATCCCATTGCACGATCAGGTCGGCAAAGCCGGTCAGCATGCCGTTGAGCGTGGTGGTATCGAGGCTGGCAGGCACCACATCCGGCTGACCGTGGGCGATGCATAGCCGGCGCAACTGGGCAACGGCGACATGCTGTACCGGAAACTGGAATTCGAATTCGACCACACGCTGATCGGCGGGAATGTCGATCAGCCGTAAGCCGTCGCCAAGGTCACTCTGACGAACACGGTCGACCATTCGGCCTACACACTCCGCGACTTCATCCGGCGGCAGGCTATCTGCCTTGATCGCTTGTGCGGTGAGCTGGGTGTTAAGCAGCTGGCGCTGCTCGGGCCAGACGGGGGCAGGGCGCGCCAACTCCAGCACCTGGTGGACAGCATCGCCGAAGCGTGGTCCGCGCAGCGGATACAGCGCGACCAGTCGGGCGTCGTCAGCGACTTCGAGCAGCGGCTCTTCCTCGACCTCGACGATATCCGAACCGACTTCATCGGCGGCACCGCTGTCGTCGATCACCACGGCCGCTGCGGCATAGCGGCTGAGGCCACTGAAACTGTGCAGCCACTGGAACGGTCGCGAGCGCGGCACTGGCGTTTGCGTAGCACGCGAACTGCTCGATTCCACCTGCTTTTGATAGCGACAGGGGACACCATCGAAGGCAGGTATCAACGTCATGCCCGGGAGCAGCTCTGTCATGGTTTGCAGCGATGCCTCGCCTTGTTCAAGCCCAAGTTGCTGCTGCGCCTGCAGCACAATCGGGTCGATCGCGGCAATGCGCCAGGCGAAACTATCCGGGCTTGATCCATGGCCGCGATCGATCCAGTACACGTGGACCGCGTGGACGGCGCGAGTCAGCGCGACGTACAGCAGGCGCAGGCGTTCTTGCAGATCCTCGCGGAAATGGCGCCCCCGGTGCTCGATAAAGTTCGCCGAGCCGAGGTCGATGCGGCGCCCACCAGCATCGTCGTGGTAGCGAAGCACGCTCGGTGCACGTGTGCCGCTGCGATCGCCTACGCGCCAGATCAACGGCAGAAAGACGATCGGAAACTCCAGCCCCTTGCTGGCATGGATGGTAAGCAGCTGCACACGCCGCGCATCGCTTTCGATTCGCAGCTGGCGTTCGTCGGCAGCCTCCGCATCACCGTCGCTGCCTTCCTGGCGCATCTCGGTCAGCCAGGCATAGAGACCATCCAGTCCTTGCAAGCCACTTTCCTCGGTAGCCAGCAGTTCACCCAGATGGCGTAGGTCGGTGAGTATGCGTTCTCCCTCGGGCAGTGCCAGCAAGACCGTCGCGCGTTCGGCGAGAAGCGCATCGATCAGGGCCAGCACACCGCGCGTGCGGATCAGCGCACGCCATGATTCAAAGCGTTCGAGTTCGAGTTCAAACGCGGCGGCATTGCTTTGCCACGCGTTGAACTGGTCCAGCGTCGCGCCGAGCAGGGCGGTGGCCAGCGCACCGCGCACGGCCTTGTCATCATCGGCATGCAGCACGGCGTAAAGAATCAGCTCCAGCTCGCGTGCGACATCACCCGCAAAAATATTGCCGCGGCCGCTGCCGACGCACGGAACGCCGCGTGCGACAAGGCGCGCACGCAAGGCGACGATTTGCGCGTTGGTCGAAAGCAACACGGCGATATCGCCTGGGGAGACGCACCTGCCGTCGATCTGGTGCTGCGGATCATTGAGCAGATCGACGATGCGGTCGGCGCAATCATCCAGCGCCAGTGGTTCGAGTGCGGTGGCGCTGCTCAGTGGCTGGCCTTTCTTGTCGATCGCGTCACCGCGAAAATCGTGGATGATCAGCGGCCGTGTAACTGCTTCGCCATTCACCGTATACGGTTGCTTGTTCGTTTTGTCGGCCGCGCTTACGCGCTGGTAGCGGATTTGCGGATGATCGAAGCCACCGTCGGTGTGGCCATACAGCGCATTCATCGCTTCGACCAGCGCGCTGTTTGAACGGTAATTGGTCGCCAGCGAAAAGCGCTGGTTCGCCTGTGCGCTGGCGCGCAGATAGGCCGCGATATCGCCGCCGCGAAAACTGTAGATGGCCTGCTTGGGGTCACCGATCATCACCAGCGTGCCGCGCTCGCGATAGATGTGGTCGAAGATCGCGAACTGGCGTTGGTCGGTATCCTGGAACTCGTCGATCAGCGCAACCGGAAACGCCTCGAATAGTCGGTCGGCCAACGTGCTGTCAGCGGGTTCACTGCACAGCCGCTGATACACCGCGTCGATCAGCATGGAAAAGGTCAGCACGTGACGCTGGTGCGCGCGACGGGGAAGCTCATCGTGGCAAGCATGTGCGGCGTCGGCCAGCACCGCACCACGCGTGAAGATGATACGCAGTGAAAGCAATGAATCGATTTCCTGCAGCGCAACGATCAACGGATGCCCGCTCAGTGCCCCGGGATGCTCGGCAGACTCCTGCTTGGCAATATTGGCAGGGTCCAATTTATCTTTGAAAAGGCTTGCGAGCGAATCCTCGATGTTGCTGGTGTCACCACTTTCAAGAAGGTGTGCCACATCTTTCAACAGACCAGACAAGGCGCGGACTCTGGGAGCGAAGAGCTTCTTGTCTTCCGCGAGGCGCAACAGCTCGGTGGCGGTTTCTTCCGTGCATAGCGCCGCGATGCTTTGTTGCAGATATTCAAGTCCGCCTGATTCGATTTTGGCATCCGGGCTGTTCGCCACCACGGCCAGATCCCAAAGCAGCTTTTCCGGACCATCCTTCAGCAGCAGCGCCGCTTCGCGCGGGTCGACGGTGCCGACCAGGTAACGTCGACGCCAGAAGTCCTCGGCGCATTCGCGCAGTAACTGCTGTTCGTCGAAGAGTTTGTCGCTGGCGAATGCGGCGCCGCTTTCCAGTGGATAATCGCGCTGGATGCGTTGGCACAGTGCGTGGATGGTCGAGACCGGTGCGCGATCCAGATCGGCACGAGCCAGCTGGATCTTTCGCAGCGCACGCCGCCGGCTTTCCTGATCAGTGCACAGTGCAGCCAGATAATTTTCCAGCGAATGATCGTCCGCCGCTACGGAGTCGGTCGCCGTCGAATCGAGCAGCCAACGCTCGGCTTCGATCAGCCGTCGGCGCAGACGTTCGCGCAACTCCTGCGCGGCGGCATCGGTGAACGTGGTAACCAGAATCTGTTCCACGCGCAGCTCGCGTTCCAGCAGAAGACGCAAGTAGATCACGCCGATGTTCCAGGTCTTGCCGGTGCCGGCGCTGGCCTCGATCAGGATGCGGCCGTGTAGCGGCATGCGTTGCCAGTCGAGCGCGGTCGGCGTTGTCGTATTGATGGTGCTCGTGCTGATCATGCGTCCGCTCCGTTGACGTCAACGGATTCGTTGGCGTGCGGCTTCAACAGCAGCGTATGTATGGGATCAAGCACGTCGCAGACCAGCTTCGTGGCTTCCACAAAGGCCCGGTGAGCGGGGCTGTGCTCGTCGAAAAAATCCAGTCCCTGACACAGCAGTGCGGCGTAGCCTGGCGCGTAATTGCGCTCGCCCATGCCGCCGTGATCGCTACCCTCCCATGCGGCGGCAGCCTTGAACAGTCGATCGTTCGGCGAGCCGCTGGCATAAGCGAGGGCGGTTTTGGGAAAGAACAGTAGCGGCTGCTGGTCGGTTGCCAGCGACGTTTCGATCAGTCGGCGCAATCCGAGCCTGAGATCGTCATTGCCCTGCTTCAACACAGGATCAAGTCGCTTTGACTGAACAGCGTTGCCTGAGGATGAGCACTCGAGCAGAATGCCTTGCAGCTTTTCATGTTGCATCAGACGCAATGCGGCCCAGTCGATATAGAAGGCTAGAAGCTCTCTCAATCCAGCTGTGCCGGTTGGCTTGGCGTCGAACAGCATCAGTCCAGCCGCCGCCGCATGAAACACGCGGTCAACGGTGCCGGTCAGGTGCATGCCGCCGAGGTCCAGATCGATGACCTGTGCATCAGCTATTGCCGTGCCATCGGCAAAGAAGGGTTTCGCATGATCGAGCATGCCCTGCACCGATTCGCGCAGTTGACGATAAGCCTGGATGCCGATGGCGCCGCCAGCGAGCATGCCGGAACGGGCGAGCCATGCCGGCGGCTCCTTGGGCAAATGATTTTCCCCGGCAATCAGTGCGTCGAACAATAGCTGGCTCTCGACGCGTTCGATCCGACTGACGCCGGTTTCGAGCGGTTCGCGGTCGGGCCAGCTGCTGCTTTCGAGTGCCTGCAAGCTGATGCCTTGGCTGCGCAGCAGATATTCCTTTACCGGATCGCGCCAGTAACGCTTGAGGCTGGCCAGTGAAACCTCGCCGCTAGCCACGGGGCTCGATTGGCCACGCTCTGCCGCGATGTCCTTGAGTTGAAGAAAGCTTGGGATGCTCTTTGTCGAGGGCAACGCGAGAAATGCTGGATCGTACGAGAACAGCCGTTGATCATGCTGCGGATGACCCTGGGCATCGCGTTCGTAGTAGCGCGCATCGAACGGCTGCAGCGGATGATGGATGCGCCACGGCCGATCGACTTTTTCATCATCGGCGATGCCGTGCTGCTCGTCGAGAAACTGCAGCAACTCGGCCAGCGGTGCAGCGGGATTGCGCGGCTTGCCGTCACGCACGCCTTCGCCGACGTAGCTGATGTGCAGGACATCGCGTGCCGACATCATCGCTTCGAGAAACAGATAGCGATCCTCGCTGCGCGTGTCGCGATCGCCGCGCCGCGGCTGGCTGAGGATCTTGTTGAGGCCGGCGTCGTTGCTGGGGCGCGGGAATTCGCCTTCGTTCATGCCAAGCAGGCAGACCACGCGAAAGGGAATCGAGCGCTGTGGCACCAGCCCGCAGAACGTCACGCCGCCGAGCAGAAAGGCCTGGCGCTCCGGCACGGCATCCAGTGCGCTACCGATGGCTTCGCGTACCACGCTCCACGGTAATGGCGTGCTGATGCCGGCTTCGCTGGCCTGGCTGCCTAGGCTGGCGGCCAGACGGCGCAGCGTGTCGAGCGCATTGTTTTCGGCGTCGTCGCGCATGTCAGTGAGGAATAGCGCGTCGATACGCTCCAGCAGCCACTGGCTCCATGCGGCCAGCGGTCTCGGTGCGCTGAAGGCCTGGCGTATGGTCCGTAGCTCGCCAAGTAGACGGTCAAGCTCGCCGATGGCTTCGACCGTGCTACCGGAGACGCCATCGAGTGGAAGGATGTTGTCAAGCAAAAGGTCATTGGGCGATTGGCCGTCCAAATCGTTCTCGCTTTCTTCGGCTGATTCGTCTGTGCCTTCCCCGACGATCAGTCCGGCATACATGCGATCCAGTCCGAACTGCCAGGAATTGGCATCGGTGGCTGCGGCGCCTGATTCAGCCTTCATCGCCGCATCCAGCCCCCACGCCACGTGCGCGCGCCGCAGCCAACGCTCCAGCGCATCGCGGCTGCTGCGGTCGATAGCGAAGCGGCGCGCCACGGCGGGCACGTCGAGAAAGTCCAGCACTTCGCTGACGGTGAAGCGACTCTCCGCCAGATCCATCATTTGCGCAAAGGCGCTCATCAGCGGATGCGTACGCGCCAGCCCGACGTCGGCCAGATGCCATGGGATATGCAATGGATCGCTGCGGTACTGCGCCTGCTCACCAAACACGGCGGCCAGATACGGCGCGTACGCACTGATGTCCGGTGCCATGACGACGATGTCCCGATGTTGCAAGGTCGGGTCATCGGCCAGGGCGCGTAGCAGGGCGTTTTTCAATACCTCCAGCTCGCGCAGGCGTGTGTGGCAGGCATGTACGCGCAGGCTGGCGTCCACGCGCAAGGCAGTCAGGACCTCCGTCGCGTCAGTGTCGCTTTCGATGGCATCGCGAATCGGTTCACCCACCAGCTCCGGTTGCAGGCAACGGATGCTGGATTGCAGTTGTGACAGCAGCGACGTTTCGCCGGGCAGCGGCTCGGCCTCGTCCAGCGGGTCGCGCTCGTCGATGGCCTCGCAGTCGTCCAGTGTGAGACAGAAATCTTGTGCGATGCGGCCAAGCGCAACCAGCAGCGGGTGGCCGACCTCGAAGTACAGCGCATCCGGATCATCTTGCCGCTCCAGCAGGAAACGCTGTCGGCGCAGATACACCCAGTGCTCGCGGCAAGGGTCCGGAAAATAAAGATGCACTGGCCGGTGCAGTGCGCAGGCCTGCAGCGCCGCGAGCACGTCGGGCGGTAGATGACTGATGCCGAACACGTGCAGCGGTGTGATGTCGTGGCTGCGTTCGCTGCGCAGCGCATCGAGCAGGACGTTGCTGCGCTGCGCGCGATGTGGGCGGTTGATCGTGTGCTGCACCTGGCGCCACAGCGAGGCCTGCCAGTCGCGGTTGTGCTTGCCCGGGTGTTGCTCCCAGTCGAGGATCCAATCCGGTCGGTAAATCAGGTATTGCGTGTAGAGCCCCGCCAGATACTCGGCTAGCTGGAAGCTGCGTCGCGCCGCATCATCTCCGGCCAGATAGGCGGTGACTTCCGGTGAGGCTAGCGCGGGCAGCGCCATCAGCAGGCGCCAGCGCAGTAGCTCGTGGCGATACGCGCCGCCGATCAGTGCCTCGTCACCCAGCGTGCCTCGCGCCACGCGCTCGAACCATTGCCACGGCAGGATCATTTCGATATTGGCGGCGATGCCGTGGCCACCGTTCGGTCCGGCACGATGGGCAAAACGACCGAGCAGCCAGCGTTTGAGTCCCGGATGCGCCACGACTACCGTTTGCGCGGTGAGCGGATTGGCCGGTCGCTCCGCTTCCAGATACTGTGTCAGCGCGTCGGCCAGCCGTTCGGTACGGCTGCCGCGGTGGACGATCAGACCCTTTGTATCTGCATTCATGGGACCAGCTTAAAGTATGCCGATCTCATCGGTTGACACAGAAGCTCGAATGTCCGATCCACGGCAGGCACAGGGGTTTCAATGTTGACGCATGACGATAGTGCAGAGCGGCTGAAATGGATTACTCGGCTTTTGGCGCAGGCGCGCGGCGCTTGGCCGGTTTTGCATCCAACGGCGCCAGCAGCCAGGTCAGCGCGATGAGTTTGCGTGCACGCGCCGGGCGCGGTCGGTCCAGAATTTTGGCAAGGCTGACGAGCAGACGATTGATTTCGGCAACATCTGTCGCACTGACCCAGCCTTTGAGTCGCGCTACCCAGAGCTCGCGTCGCGGACCTTCAACGATCGTATCGTGTTGGTTCGACGCACGGATAAAGTCACGCTCGGCCATGCGCAACATACCCGCGGCAACGCGGCGAACGGCTTTTGCATTGCCGGACTCACCCAGCTTGTAGCGCAGACGCACACGCTGACCTCGTGGTGTGGTCGACTGGAAGCGTTGGTCGCCAGCTTCGGTGTGCTCCTCCAGCAAACCACTGCTAACCAGCGCGCGCAAATGGTAGTAGAGCCCATCAGCTGGCCGCCCCATCTCGGCAGCCAATTCGGCAACGGTGGTCGGACTCGCCAACGCTTCCAGGGTCATGACGATCTCCATACGCGTCGGCGAGGCGAGCATGGCGATCTGATCGACATCCTCGACGGTT